>OHFG01000064.1_pt1 | contig 104444 bp, 103 predicted proteins | sample 1567411 | NCBI WGS metagenome assembly OHFG01 (sample SAMEA3879563, study PRJEB24766) | human gut metagenome | biome: human-associated habitat; feature: feces | place: USA | collected 1985/1987
TGGGCTTTGCCCACACCCACGACCTTTGAAAAGGTCGACCAAACTTTTATAATTGTTTGGCTAAACTGTGAGTTAAACAATAATTTATCTAAATGAATATTATTTTCAAAACTGAAAATAATAATATCGGTGATGAAAAATGTATAAAGATATGCCGTTAGGCTTTGTAAATGCACTTGCAAAAAATGAAAGTGCAATGCAAAAATTTGCTCAAATGGAAAAAGACGAAAAGGAAATTGTGCTTGAAAAAGCGCACAATGTTTCATCCAAACAGGAAATGCAAAACCTCATCAACAGCATAGGCACATAACTAAAGACGGTCTTTCGACCGCCTTTTTTCTTTAAAATAATTTACAAATTTGAACTGTTATCAAAGCGTTTTCGTAAAAGTTTTAAAGCCTTGGTTTCAATTCTGCTTACATACGAACGGGAAATATTCAGTTTCTGTGCAATCTTTTTCTGCGTAAGCGGCTCCCTCCCGTCAAGTCCGTAGCGCATAACAATTATCATTTTTTCCCTTGGTGAAAGTTCTTCGTTAATAAACTGACTGAGTTTTTTACTGTTGAGTTGAAAATCAATCTGCTCAAGTATATTGTCATCAACCGCCATTATATCAAGCAAAGTCAGCGGATTTCCGTCCTTATCGCTGTCAATCGCTTCGTTAAGTGAAATATCCTGCGCCGTCTTTTTAGCATTACGGAAATGCATTAATATTTCATTCTCGATACATCGTGACGCATAACTTGAAAGCTTAATTTTTTTGCTTATGTCATAGGTATTTATCGCTTTTATAAGTCCGATAGTGCCGATTGACACAAGATCATCTTGTTCACTCTGATTGCCGTAATATTTTTTTATAATGTGTGCCACAAGCCTTAAATTATGTTCAACAAGAATATTTCTCGCCTCTATATCCCCTTTTGCACTCCGCACAAGATACTCGTGCTCCTCTTTTTCGGAAAGAGGTTTTGGAAAAGAGCCGTTTCCACAGATATGAAGAATAAAAAAGCAAAGGTACTGCCCCAGAAAATTAATTAATTCAATCAAAAAATCACCCCTGACAATGCTTATAATCGGATTTATACCTAATTATAAGTATTCAGTCAGGAGTGAGATTTTGCTTGTACCCACCTAAATATCGTAAGAAATAATTTTTTTATTCTTAATTACAATTTCTTTGTTGCAAATTTCTTTTGCCGCCATTTTATGAGAAATCAAAATACAAGTTTTATCTTTGAGTGTTTTAAGATTTTTAAGCAGTTGAACTTCTGTTTCGGCGTCAAGAGCCGAGGTTGCCTCATCAAAAATAATAATCGGAGAATTACAGTAAACCGCTCTCGCAATCGCAATTCTTTGTATCTGACCCTCCGACAAGCCCTTTCCGTTCTCGCCCACGACAGTATCAAGTCCGTTTGGCAATCTGTTTATAAAATCATAAGCGCAGGCAATTTTCGCAGACTCAATAATTCTTTCGTCATCGGGATTATTCGACACAAATGCAATGTTATCTCTGATTGTACCCGAAAGCAGAAAATTACCTTGCGGTACATACGAAAACATACATCTTATATTTTTATCGACAAACACATTTTCTCCGTTTGAAAGCGAAAGATAAATCTCGCCTTTATCGGGTGAAATTACATTAAGCAAAAGCTTTGTAAGCGTACTTTTGCCTATTCCCGAAATTCCCGCAAGCAATGCAAAATCACCTTTTTTTAGCACAAGACTTGTATTTTCAAGCACATTTTCCCTGCCGTAGCTGAAAGTAATATTATCAAAAACTATTTTTTCTGTCTTATCATACAGCTTTTCGGTATCGATTGCAGAATTATTTACCACATCTTCATTATCGAGATTTTCAATATCCATAAGTCGCTCCGCACTTGCAAGAGCAGAATAATATGACGGCAAAATACTGCTGATACCACGAACAGGGCCTTGAATTTGCGACACAAGCGCAAGCATAGAAGTCAATACACCGTATGTAATGGTATGGTCGCTGATTGCAAAAGCACCCCAAATTAAAGCATACATATATCCGAGGGCAAATATAAAAGAAAATCCGGTTGTGGCAACTATAGAGATATAATTTCTTTTTCGTTTTATTTTAAAATTATTTTGTTGCAAATTCATAGCATTTTCAGACACCTTATTTTCAGCGCCAAAAACTTTTACCACAAGTAGACTTGAAAAAATCTCCTGAAAAAACGACCTTGTCTTACCGTCAGATTCCTGTACCGCCTTATGCAATGTTTTCATTTTTGACTTAAAAAGCAGTACAACAACAAACATCAGCGCACCGCCGAAAACAAAAACAAGGCTGAAAGTTTTATCAATAGCAAACAGTACAACAAAAACACCAACCAATTTTACGATAAAATATACCATATTCGGCACTATAGAAATAATCGAACTGACTAAAACCGACACATCGCTTGTTATTCTGTTAAGTAGTTCGCCGGTGTGTATGCTTGAAATCTCATTATATTTTTTTCTGATAATATTATCGAAAATATCTTGTTTTATAGAAATTTCAAGTTTTGACGATACATTGAAAGTCAGCACCTTACTTATAATTCTTATGACAAGCTGTGCAATCGTAAGTGAAATAAGTATAATTGCGAAATACACAATTCCGCCGACATCAGAGTTAACCGCCGAATCCACAATACCCCTCGACAAAGTAGCGACCGCAACACCGAGATATGACATTCCGCCGAAAATAACAGACATAATTATAATACCGAAAACCTGTGGTTTGGCTTTTTTTACTATCCACTTATTGGTTTCGGAATCAAGTATTTTTTTCAGCTTTTCCATAGCTATCTCCTGTCAGTAAAAATTTTTCGCAAATTTCCGCCGATTCAATATTCATATTGCATTTTAGCAAATAGAAATAATTTTCCTTAATCAACTTATCAGCCGTATTTAACATATATCCCGCATATTCATCATCAAGAGAAAATTTAATCGTATTTTTATATATTCTTGAAAAAATACTGTTTTTGTCAAGGACTTCAATACTGTTCTCCTCTGCCCTTTCAAGAAAAATAATGCCGCCGAGTTTTGCACGGATATTTTTATTTATGCCCGTTCCACCGTCAAAAGGCGAACCGTACACATACCAATCATTGTCAATAAATCTGATAATCGGTTTATCATCATTGATTATCTGTACATTTTCAGCGCCGAATTTTTTTATCCACAGTTTTGTGTGCGTTGACTTGCCCACTCCTGAATCGGCAGAAAAAAGATACGCTTTGCCTTTATAAAGGATTGCAGACGAATGGAGAAATATTGCATTATATTTCAGAATTTTTTTATTGAAAGAATCGGCAAGAAAAATTGATTCCAAATTACCAAGTGTTAAGTGAGTATTTTTTTCTGCTCTTTTTCGTATATAATCCTCACGAATCGAAATTTTAATTTGAACAGGTTCATTGCCTGTATATAAATAATCTTCTGCGATACTTTCAAAGTAGCGAAACTTAGGTTTTATATCGCTTATAATATCAGCAATTTTGTAAATTGGCATAACATCACCAAATTTTATTATATAACAAAATCTAAAAATAAGCAAGAAAAAGCACAGATGTTGCCACCTGTGCTTAAGTTTAATAATTTAGTTTTGACCGTGAGCGATAAATGTCTGAATTGCTGTAGCATCAATTATATCAATAATTCTGTCCTTGTTAAAGTCGGCAGCCTTAACAGCGTCATCTGTTAATACAGACTCACCTGCAATGTAACGCTGTAGAAGTGTTACATCATTAATATCTATCTTGCCGTCAAGATTAACATCACCCGAAATCACCTTTTTATCAAGATGAACAAAAGGAATGTTGTTCTGCTCGGCATAGCTTTCTGCAACTGTATCGTAATAGCCATATAAAGTTAGGTTAGGACAGTTGTAAAAAGCACCGTTTGCAATGTCTGTAATGTTCTTTGAAAGTGTAAGCTCGGTAAGTGCAGAGCAGTTATAAAAAGCATAGCTGCCAATAGACTTTACTGTGCTTGGAATATTAATCTTTTCAAGCGAAATGCAGTTGCCAAATGCCTGCTCGGGAATTACTGACACATTGCTGTAAATAGAAACATTCTTTAAAGATGTACAATCCTGAAAAGCAAACTCGCCAATGCTGTTTAGCCAACCGGGAATTATAATTTCCTCAATAGAACTGCAAGCGTAAAAAGCATATTTGCCAATGCTCTTTAAAGACATAGCGTCTGTAAATGAAATGCTTGTAAGCTTAGTATTGTTTGAAAATGCACGAGGAGCAATTTTTGTTACAGGGTAATCACTGATTGTGTTCGGCACTACAATATCGGTAGTACGATTATTATAATCATATCCGTAAATTACCGCCTCAGAATTTTCAATCAAATAATAAAAACCGTCTTTACTTACAAGGTATGAGTCTGCACTAAACTGAACGGCAGACATTAAAAGCAATGATAAAGCTAAAACAAAAACAGAAAGTTTTTTTGCAATGGTTTTAATCATAAAAATCACCTTTTATAGTAAGGCAGTCAAAAGACTGCCTTACCAAAATTATGTGTTATTATTAGAGGTCGCCCTCTTCACCGCCGGATTCGTAACCTGGATTCTCAGGATTGCTATATTTTAAACCAGGGTCATCGGTTCCGCCACCAGCAAGAATATCCTCAAAAGAGAATTTTTGAATCTCAATTTCAGGGGAAATATAAGATTTTTTCATAATTGCCTCCTTTTCTATTGCTTAACCTTCATATGTCTTATTGCCAACATTGAAGAATTTGAATTCCTGAGGAGCAGAAACGCTATATTCATCAGTAGTAGCATTGTAAATGTATGAGTAAGCAAGTATTGTGAGATTCTGGTTGTTTTCAGTGTTGTTTACATTCCAGCTATATTCAAGTCTGTTCTTGTTATCAAGATTTTTCTTGTTAAGCTTGTAGTTGTAAACCTTAGCGTCACCCATTGTCTTATCTGATGAGTTGCCGCTGTTAAGAGCCTTAACTTTTGCAAGTAAATCAGACTCATCTACTGTGAACTTATCAGTAGCGTCAGCAGCTGAACTGTGTTTGCTGTTTACAACAAATACTACACCGCAAACTACATCATTATTAATGTCAGCACAAAGCTTTTTGCCGTTGTAATTATAAGAAACTGCAAAGTCAGCATATACCTTATCTCTGCCTGAATCATACTGGTTTCTTGAATACTCAAGGAACTGCATTGTAGCAGATACGCTTAACTTAGAAGCATCTACATCATTCTTACCGTAGCAAGCAGTAATGAGATAATTGTCATAAGCAAGGAAGTTAAACTCTCTTGTATAACACTTAGCTACTTCAATGCCGTTGCTGTCATCAGTCTGGATTGTCCAGTAACTGAACTTTTCACCATTAGCATTTGTTTCAGGAGCAACAAAGAGGTAATCCTCATCATTAGAACTCTGAGTTGTTGGGCCTACAAGATTCTTAGGTGTAACGAGTGAAGCATAGTTTACTGAATATGTCTGCTTTGGCTTACCATCGCCTAAGTCGGCTGTAACAGTTACAAAACCGTTGTCATACTTAGCTGGAACAGTAGCTGTTACTGAGAGCATAGCGTTGGTTGTAGAATAAACAACATTGTTAAGATCCCAAGTAATTGACTGAACGAAGTTGTCTTCATATGGAGCAACCTTTAAGAGGAATGATTCCTTGAATTTATACTGACCATCTACATAATCAAAGTACTTGTCAATGTCAGAACCGTAGAATGTACCGTTTACTGTGTAATTTTTCCACCAATTCTTATCAATAGCACCTTCAGGAATCTGCTCCTGATTAAAGCCGTTAGTATTGTAATACTTTCTGCTCTCGTAGCCAAGATACTTAAATGTTACATTGTAGTTAAATTCATCGGCAGTAAAGTCAGTGTAAAGATTTATTGTATTAGTATAGAACTTATTATTAGGAATATCATATATCTCAGAAAGCTGAATTTCTACTGTATTGCCTATTTCCTCATAAGTATAACTGCCTGAATTATTTTTCTGATAATATGATTTACCAACATCACAATGATTATCTGCTACAGAATTGAGTTTAATTGAGATTGTGTAATCAGTACCATTAGCAGCATTTGCTACATAATCCTCAATAATACTCTTAATGTTGCCGTTAGCCTTAAGAGTTAAGCTACTTAAATCACCGGTTGTAGTAAATACCGGAGCAGTTTCACCATTCTTAGTAATAGTAAGAGTAAATGTTGTTTTACCATTACCCTTACCGGCAACAGGATTTTGATTTGGAGCTGTATTGTAAGGATTGTAATTAAATGTAATATTTGACTTAACCTCAGGCAACTTAAGATCTGAATAGTAGTTAAGAGCCATTACAGTCTGCTTGTCATTAACAAAGAGGTCTGAAATCTTAACCATATAAGTTATAGTTGCAGGACCAGCAGCAGGACATTCCTTATCGTAAAATTTACCGTTATCCTCTTTCTTCAATGTAGAAACACCATTTAAAACACTTGGATAATAGAAGTTAAGGAAGTGTGACTTAGCATATGACTGAGTATAGAGTGTTACCTCAATATAAGAACCATCATTTTTGTTTACAATATTTTCAAGTGTTACAGAACCGGCATCACTCTGTGTAGCAACAGCCTGAGAATCAACAGCATTGCCCTTAGCATCAAACACTTTAGCTTTTACAGAGAAAATACCAAGACCGTTATGTGAATCAGGACCTGTATATTTTGAATGAGTTATTGTTACAGAACCTGTAGGATATGGCTCATACATTGCATAAAGCTCTGTATTTGTACCTACAGTATAAGTTGCGTTAAGGTCTGTAAGGTTAAGATCTGTGTAACCTGTAACTTTACCGTCTGCACCATACTTTGGTGTAGCCCAACCTATAAACTTATACTGAGTACCGTTAGTAGCGTTCAATGTAATGATTGTATTTCTTTCTACAGAATCAGAAGCTAAGTTAGTGTGAGAAGAACCAATACTATCCGTATAGTCAAAGGAAGCTGAGCCGCCTGTTACCTTACCGGTAATTTTAGAATCACCAGAAGGCTTATCAACTGTCCAAGCATCATTTTCAGAATTTCTGTAAACGATACCAACATTTACATCCAGCTTATCGGTAGAACGAGCATAGTACCAACGACCGTCAATACGATAACCTGTGTTAATTTTATCAACAGATGTTGAAGCATCCATTCTGATTTCATAAGAAATTTTAGCACTGTTATACTGTAAACCTTCATTTACAATAGCTTGATATGCTTCTGTCTGCTCAGAAGGAGCTGCCTCAGTAAAGTTGCCGTGTTCGTCAACAGAACCTCTTGGAATAAAGTCAGATGGCATGCCCTGAGTAACATAATCTCCGGCGGAATTATATACATACCAAATAGTTGACCATTTGTTATTAATTGTACCTATTTGCATACTCTGGTTACCAACAGAAATAATCTGGAGTGGTTCAGCAGTATTAAGGCCGGTATTATTATTATTCTTAGCAGTTTCATTTGTATAACCAAGAATACTTACAAGCTCACCGTCAATGTTGGTAAGATCTTCATAATCTGTAGCAGTTTTATCAATAATTGTAGTACCTGCCATAGGTTTGTTATTTGTAGCATTATTAACAAGTAACTTCTGGTTTGACTCGGTTTTATCAGCGTAATACTTTACATCAAACTCAACGGTATCGTATCCCATACCGGTAAGCTTTTCAAAGTCATCATAGTCGTATGTCTGGTTATTATGTAACTGACCTTCCTCTAAGAAGAGCTTATGAACATCTTCATTCTCATAGTAGTTGTTATTAGTAATACCTAATACCCGGTGACTTTTATCACAAGTAAATTTACCGTTAACATTAGTATAAGCATACTTAGAAACCTTAGCGGCAAATCTGCCCTGAGAGTCACGCATCATAAGCTGACCGGGATAAGCACCGTCCATATTAATGTCTGTATCATTATACCAAGAATAAATTGAAATTGAATTTCCCCAAGGTGTCTGGAGTGACTCTGGAGCATTGGTGTAGATAGTAATATAGTTACCGTCTGCCTCAATTATTTTATTATAGTAAATTGGAGTGATTTCAAGATCCTTTGTTACAGTAATAGGTGAAGCAGTCTGATAAACATTATTGCCGTTATCTACTACATCTACCTTTTCGCCGTTTACAACAAAAGCATATACATAATAGCCAAGGTCTGCCTCTTCTTTGTTTACAGTACATGATACAGTAATCTGCTCTTTATCATTAACAACATAAAGATTATAGAAATCCTTAACACTTGTTTTAAGAGGTTTGTCACCACTCAACAAGGAAATAGTTGTTGTACCAAATTTATGACCAACTTGGCTACCCATTGTAGCGTAAACCTTATGAGAATTAGCCGGAGCTACAAAATATGTACCATTGATGATATATGTCTGTGTTTTAGAATTGTAAGTTACCTCGATATTAGTAATATCGTCAGTATTTTGGAACTGAACCAGTGGGAAATAATTTCCACCCCAGTCTTTATTTTTAACATCTTTTACATAATTCTTAAAGTTATCATCAACTTCCACCTTAAAGGTGCTGTTGTTAGGAACTAAACCAGAATTAGTACCGTCTGTTGAGAAGGATAAATACTGAGTATTATTTGATGAAATTGCAGAAACAGGGAATGTTACAGAATATGTACCATTGTTCTCATATACTGGATAGTTTGTTTTATATTTACCAGCGCTATCCTGAGAAAGATTCTGATCAGAATCTGATAACATAAACTTCCAATCTGAAAGAGTGCCCTGGTGCTCTTCAAAAGTTGCAGTTACCTTTACATCGCCAACGACATTAATTGTAATTGAAGTTGAGAAAGAGTCCTGACCAGTTGCAAATACTACATTGCTTTCATTGTCAAATTCCCAACCGCTGAATACATAGTCTTTGACTGCATTAGCTTTAAGTGTGATAGTTGAGTTAGACGCAACAGAAATAGCAGAAGAAGTTGTGCCTTCGGCAACTATGCCTGCTGTACCGTTGTAAGTATAACTTACATTACCACCCTTATTGCTTGCAACAATAATGTTATGGTTTTCAATCTTTTCATATGTAAGATAAACAGTTACTGTTGTGCCGGTTACAGAAGAAGCATCAAGAGTATAAGTATCACCAGTAGCAAACTTACCTTCAAACTTCCACTTAGGGAAGTAACCGTCAACTGACTTAGCTTTGAATGTTACAGAAGTGCCGGGTTTTGCATTTACAGACTGAACAGTTTCGTCTGTATTTTTTACAATATTGCCTGTGTCGTTATCTGTGTATGAAGAAATGTAAGCTGCACTGCCATCTACAAGGTCTGCATTTAATTCAACAGATACAGGATCGGCAACAGCATATTCCCACTTAATTTTACCGTTACTTATTCCGGCAGTAATGTCAAATGTAATTTTAATTTCGTTATTTGCCTGACCAAGAATGCCCCACTTATCACCACCGCTTTCTACAACAGTTTTAGTAGAGTAGGTATTTTCACTAAGTTCTTCATAAGATGCAGACCAATATACTTTACCTGTATTTTTATCAGTAATGGTAACATATAAATGATCTGTAGGTGTCATCGTACATGTATAAATACCATTAGATTCTTTGGTAAATTTATAGTTATTACTTGTAGTTAAATCATTACCATTCATGTAACCTGTTACATAGAATTCATAATTGTTTTCAGTACTATTTTCAGTAGTAATATCAATGGTAACATCATCAGTACCGGCAGCTAAAGTATAAGTACCGCTTGTACCAAGATCGGTACTACCCTGCATTACTTTTGAAAGTGAATAGCCACTGTTAGGTTCAACTGTAAGTGTATAAGATTTATCATTATCAACAGTTACAGCAGTGCCACTGGTAAGAGTCTTATCACCAAGTTTTACAGTTGCATTGCTGAAGTTTGCAGTTACTTTATGAGTGGTAGTAGAAGTTGAGTAATCTTTCCACTCTCCTCCATTACCGTCATCATTTACAACATATATCTTGGAAGTGTAATTATTAATTGATTCATTATTAATTATGTTACTTATATTTCCTGTTACGTTATCGCCTTGCTTAAAATGTAAATTGACACCAGTACTATCATTATAAAGATTACAAGAATACACTTGTTTTCCTTCAAATGTTTTTCCAGAAACAGCAGTAGCTTGGTACCAATTACCATTTCCAGTACCACCCCAGTTTTCTGGCCAAACGTCATACGATCCGGAATAAGCAAAATAAAGTGTGGTACTTTGATCCGCCGCATTCGAAGTAACCATACCGACAAGCATAGTCGAAAGCATCATCATAACAGCAAGCACAATAGAAATCGACTGTTTGCCAATACGCTTGAAATTCGTTTTCATTTTTATTACCTCCATTAAAAAAATTGAAACATATGAGCCGAATAAGTCTGTACCGTCCGAGAGGGAAGTTTTGCTTTGACGGCGACCGCTTTTACCGACTGACCTTCGGTGAATTTGCTGTATTCGGCAGTCAGACCATATACTAACCCATAATTTTATTCCTTCATATTATAACATTTTTAGGTTTTTATTTCAATATTTTTTTGATGTTTTGTCGATTTTGACATTTCTTTATTAATTATATACAAAACAAATATATAATTATTGTGCAATAATAATATTTTAAATTACTTCAAAGAATTATAATTTTATAAATTTTTTATAACAAAAAATTTTTGCTGTCAATATGCATAATTTGCATTGGTTTTGCAGTTATTTATTATAACCGCACATTTTTAGCAATATTTTTCACAATAAAGCATTATAACAAAAGAAAAAGCCTTGCCGAAATCGACAAGACTTTTTAAAATTATGGCGGAGAGAAGGGGATTCGAACCCCTGGTACGGTGATTACCGTACACATGATTTCCAATCATGCTCCTTCGGCCAGCTCGGACATCTCTCCAAAGACAATGCCTATTATATCAAATACGCAAAGGAAAATCAAGACTTTTTTTAAAATTAATAATACTTATTATTTGCTTTCCCTTAATACCTTGTTAATATAGTTAAGCACACGCTTTTTGTCTGCGCTCCACAAGGGGGCTACAAGTATTTTTTTATCTCCGTCACCCGTAAGCCTGTGAATTACGGTGGTTTTTGGGATAACTCTAAGGCATTTTACAAGTATATCCGCATATCGCTCAAGCGACAGAACGGGCACATTGCCCTTTTCGTATTCATCGCATAAGTCGGTATCCTTTAATATGTGCAAAAGCTGTAACTTAATTCCGTCGGAACATTTGCCCGCATATTCAGCACTCTGCACTATCATATCTTCCGTTTCATTAGGCAAACCGATTATAATGTGCGTTATTACGCTTATGCCCTCCTTGTGCAGGCGCTTAACCGCATCATCATATACGCTTAAGTCATATCCACGGCGAATATAGTCTGCCGTGCTTTTATGAACTGTCTGCAAGCCGAGTTCCACCCACACAGGCTTTATTTTATTAAGTCTTGAGAGCAAATTTACGGTTTTGTCAGGCAGGCAGTCGGGACGGGTAGCGACCGACAAAGCGACAATTTCATCGAGTTCTATAGCCTCGGTGAAAATTTTTTCAAGGTACTCAACGGGCGCATATGTATTTGTAAAAGGCTGAAAGTAAGCAATAAATTTTTTACAATCGGTTTTTCTGGCGATTCTCTCTTTAGCCTCCCGAATTTGCTCGGTTATGCTGTGGTTTCTGTCGGCGGAAAATTCTCCCGAACCTCCCCTACTGCAAAAAATACACCCCCGTGTGTCTATTTTGCCGTCACGGTTAGGGCAAGTCATACCGCCGTCAAGAGAAATTTTATATACCTTTTCGCCAAAGGTGTTTTTTAAATATTCGTTTAGAGAATAATAATACATAACTGCTCCGTTTTCGGTAAAATGCAAAATGACCGACTATGTCGGTCATTGCTTTGGTTAGAAAATTTAGAAGAGGAAAATCTATGAAAACTTCTTGTTAACTTTATTGTGCTTATATAATAACCTGCTTTTGTGACGATTATATGAATAGTAGTACAATAAAATGTGAAACTTTGTGTGATTTTTTAAAAATCTTAATTACAGCTTAGAATACAGCTTGATATACTCAAGAAATTTTGCTGAAATTTCGTCTTCAAGTTTTTCAAATTCTTTGTCAATGCCGCCGTTAAAAAATTGCTTGGTATGAATTTGCAATGCGAATTGTAAATATAAACATAGTTTATCTAAATAATTCCATATCAGAATTATATAAATCCTCTCTCGTAATATCAGCGTAAAATTCTTCACCCGCAGCATTTTCCAAAGCCTTGATAATAAGGTTCGGATTTGCGTTGTCGGTACTGCCTGCGGAAAGTACAATTTCAAGCTCGGCAAAATCACATTTTTCCGATAAAGAATAATTTTTAATACTTTTCTTTAAATCAACAGTCTTGTAACCCGACTTTGACTTCTTTTCAAGCATAATTTCTTCGCTTTCCAAAAGTTCTTTCAGCGCGGTATATACTTTATCAGAGTTAAGATTATCACTGCTGATTTTCATATTAAACCTTGCATACGCAATTTTTCCGGCTTTCATAATCGGCTCTGTAACCGCAAAAACCCTTATGCCCTGCGGCAGGCAGGCATTAAGATTGTTGATTAATTCTTCATCGGAAATATCTTCAATCAATTTTATATCCATACACTCGTTAATTCCTCTGAATCCGAGTGAAAGCGGCAGAGGAAAAGTTGCGAACGGGTGCGGATTAAATCCCTCGGTATGCCATATCGGAGCTTTGCTCTTGTGCAATGCTCTTAACATACAGCGGTTAAGGTCGAGGTGCGATATATAACGGCACTCGTTATCTTTCTTAAACCAAACTCTTGCGTTTTTCAAAGCACACACCCTCCCCGTATTTTGCCGCACCGCAGTTGTTGCACTTCAAACGACAATGCGGTGTTGTTGTATTTTCATATGCTTTTTTACATTCTTTAATAAGATAATCCTTAGTTACGCCGTAGTCAAGGTGATCCCACGGAAATACCTCGTCAAACGAGCGCTGACGGTTTGCGTAGAATGTCGGGTCAATGCCGCACTCTTCAAAAATATCAAGCCATTTCTGCAAATCAAAGCAGTCGCCCCAACCGTCAAAATGAAAACCTTTTTCGCAGGCAATTTCCATTGCTTTACACAGCTTTCTGTCACCACGGGCAAATACCGCTTCAAGGTAACTTGTGTCGGCATCGTGGTAATTAAACTGAATCTTGCGGGTTGTAATGCTTTCTTTGATATGCTGTTGTTTAGCGTGCAAAGTAGGGATTGTGTCCTGTCCGTGCCACTGGAACGGCGTAAACGGTTTTGGCACAAATGATGACGCAGAAACTGTTACTCTTACACCCTTTCCCTTTGGCTTATTCGGGCAATTATAATAAGTATCGACTACAGCCTGTCCGAGGTCGGCAATTGCCTTTACATCGTCCATTGTTTCTGTAGGCAAACCAATCATAAAGTACAGTTTTACAGTAGTCCAACCGCCTGCAAAAGCTGTTGCGCAGGTCTGCATAAGCTCATCATGCTGAACATTTTTATTGATAACATCACGCATACGCTGACTTCCCGCCTCGGGCGCAAATGTAAGTCCGCTCTTACGCACTGTTTTGATTTTATTCATAATATCGTCGGTAAAACCGTCAACTCGCAATGACGGCAGAGAAATACTGACTTTTTCGTCCTTACTCCACTCATTGAGTTTTGTAAGCAACGGCACAATCTGTGTGTAGTCGCTTGAACTCAGCGAAGAAAGCGACACTTCGTCATAACCCGTATTCTCACACAATGCTCTGCACTGCTTATTGATAACTTCGGGAGATTTTTCTCTTACGGGGCGATAAATAAATCCTGCCTGACAAAAACGACAGCCACGAATACAGCCACGGAAAATCTCCTGCACCGCTCTGTCATGCACAATTTCCACAAGCGGAACTACGAAATTATCGGGATAATAGCTTTCGTCCATTTTCTTCATAAGGCGCTTGTGAACAACAGAAGGAGCACCGTGCTTTGGAATATACCGTTTAATTGTGCCGTCCTCGTTGTACTCAACATCATAAAGCGACGGCACATACACGCCCTCTATCTGTGCACATTCAATGAGGAACTGCTCTCTTGACTTACCCTCTGCTCTGCACTTTCTGTAAAGCTCCATAACCTCAAGGTCAACCTCTTCGCCCTCACCTATGAAGAAAAGGTCGATAAAATCCGCAATCGGCTCGGGGTTGCAGGTGCAAGGGCCGCCTGCCACAACAATCTGCTTTAAACCCGTACGCTCACAGGATCTAATCGGCACACCCGAAAGCTTAAGCATATTGAGCACATTTGTAAAACTAAGCTCATACTGCAATGTAAAACCGATAAAATCAAAATCCGATACAGGGTCGCCGCTCTCAAGTGCATAAAGCGGAATATTATTTTTAATCATTTCTTCTTCCATATCAATCCACGGCGCAAAAACTCTTTCACACCATATATACGGAATTGAATTAAACAAACTGTATAGAATTTTCATTCCGAGATGCGACATTCCCACTTCGTAGGTATCAGGAAAGCAGAAAGCAAACCTCACTTCAACATCTTTTTTATTTTTTACGACTGCGTTAATCTCTCCGCCAACATATCTGCCCGGCTTTTGAACCTTTAGCAAAAGTTTTTCTACTTCCTTGCTGACCATTGTATTACCTCCGTCAGAAATACCTGTTATTTTTAAAAACTAATGAAAGTATAATATAACCGCATACAAACAACAGCGAAAAATTATAATCCGAATTAAAAAGTATTATAAATCCCAGCACAGCTATTGGAAATAATGCGATGAAAGTTATGATATTTACTGCCTTTTCCGCCGTATGACCCGTAAATCTGCGGCTAAGCAAAATATACAATAGCTGCCCGCCGTCAAACGACATTACAGGCAGTAAATTTAAAAGACAGAGCGACAGATTTACATAAGCAAATTTTAATAAATCTGTTCCAATACATAAGTATATCAGAAAAATAATAATAAAACAAATAAAATTAGCAAACGGCCCGAAAAAGACTATAAGAAAATTCTGTAAATCACTTCTTTGCTGTCGGCTTTCATCATTTATTGCAATTTCAAACAAAGAAATGCTGATTTTCTTCGGTTTGCTGCCGAAAATCAGCATCATTAAAAGATGCCCCGATTCGTGAATGACCACAGCAAAACTGCACATCACAAATCCGCCGAATATATCAAGTATAATACAAACGGCAATCAGGCAGAGCAATGTATATGAAACACTGAATTTAATATTGAACAGTTCAAACTTCATCGTCTGTCGCTGTACCGAAAATTTCGGATAAATTGTAATCGTCGGGAGTATTTTCGGCTATAATTGATTTGTTAAGTTCGCCGTAATACCATTGACGGGCAGCAGTGTAAAAATCGCCGCCGACAGTTTTTATAACAAACGCAGCCAAAGCAAGCAATAAACATATTATAAGCTGCATCGTAACAAGGACTTGCGTATTGTGAGATTTTTTACGCTTTTGCGGCGGTAATTCTGTATTTTGAGGGCTTTCCTCTTCCGTTTCCGTATGCGCAGGAGTTGAATATTCGGGGCAAGAGGCACTCTGCCAACCGTCATCGTATGTAATTTCATTTGTAAAATTTTCTTCTGTCAAAACAACCACCTCAATGCAATATATGCACTGAGGTGGACAAAATTAACCTAACTTTTTAAAATCGCCTTTAACAAGATTTATAAAGAAACAAATTGCAATAGTAAGCGAGAAAATCTCGGCAATCGGGAATGCGTACCAAACTGCTCCGATTCCCCAAATTCTTGAGAAAATAAACGCAATCGGTAAAATAAGCACAAGCTGACGGGCAAAAGACATAATAAGACTTCTGATTCCCTTGCCGACTGCCTGGAACAAGGTGGTAAAGATAATACCCGCTGCGGCAGGAATAAAGCAAAGACTTATAATTCGGAACGCAGGCACGCCGATCTTCATAAGTTCCTCTGTGCCGCCGAACATTGAAATAAGCTGTTCCGGGATTATCCACATTGCCAATGTGCCTAAAGTCATAATAATTACGCCAATTATAATACCACGCTTGAGTGCGGAATATACACGCTTGCGGTTTCTTGCGCCGTAGTTGTAACCGATAATCGGCATAACGCCCTGGTTAAGTCCAAAGCAAGGCATAAATACAAAGCTCTGCAATTTATAATAAACACCGAGAACCGTTACCGAAGCCTCGGAAGCGGCAAGAATACCGTTAAGTCCGACAATCATAATCGAACCTATCGACTGCATAATAATAGACGGGAAACCAACGGCATATATATTTTTTACAGTCTTCATACTGAATTTAAATTTTCTGAATGTAATTTTAATTAAATGAGATTTCAAGAAAATTATCAGAAGTGCAAAAATCATACTGCAAAACTGACCGAATACCGTTGCAACAGCTGCTCCTGTAACACCGAGTTCTGGGAACGGACCTATACCGAAAATCAAGAGCGGGTCAAAAATAATATTAATTACCGCTCCCGTGAGCTGAAACAACATTGGAAAAATCATATTGCCCGTAGCCTGCAAAGTTTTTTCGATTGTAACTTCTATAATCGTAAAGAGCGAAAAGCAGAGAACCACTGTAAGGTACTGTGTACCGTATTCTATGATATTTTCGTTGGTTGTATAAAGCATCATAAAAGGTCTTGAAATCACAATACCGAGGACAAGAAATATTGCGTAGCTGAAAAAACTTAACAGCAGACCGTGGGTTGCAACCTCGTTTGCCTCTTTAAAATTCTTTTCGCCAAGTCGTCTTGAAACAAGCGAGTTAATACCGACGCCCGTACCGACCGCTACAGCAATCAAAAGCATCTGCAACGGATAAGCAAGTGAAGTGGCATTAAGTCCTTCCTGACTGTACTGTCCGATAAAAATACTGTCAACTACATTATACATTGCCATAATTGTCATTGAAAAAATTGCAGGCAACGACATAGTAAGTATCAGTTTTGTCATGGGCATAATGCCCATTTTGTTTTCTTTTACATTTTCCATTCGTTTCTGTTTCCTTTCCTAATCTTAAATATTCATTTATTTTCACTTTTAGCGATAAAACGCTTTTTGTATATCAAAAAAATAAAAAGCATTATTAATGTGCCGAAAATCACACCCGAAAAGTCGAGCAGTACATCTGTAATCATTCCCGCTCTGCCCTCTACATTAAGTTGTATGGTTTCGTCACAGACCGCAGTCGCAAGTCCGCAAAACATTACATTAATATAGTATTTGTATGGTTTTAGTTTATCAAATGCAAATGCGCATGACATAAGCATTGCGCCTATTGCGGTGTATTCGCTGAAATGCGCAGTTTTTCTTACTATATGGTCTGTAAGGTCGGGAGTAAAACCTAAAAAGTCTAAAATTTTCTGCAAAAATTCAAGTACATTTCCGCTTTCTTCCGATGATATATCAGCAGGCATCGAGGAATGAATAAATGCAAATGCCACAAGGGCTATCGTTATTATAATTAAAATCGCTTTTACTTTTTTACTGCAACTGTAAGTATCCATTTTTAGTCACCTCGTATTATTTTACACAAATCTACATAATATGTCAATCGGCTTATTAAGGAAATGAGATATTTTAAATGTGTGTTAAAAAATCAAGGAAAAGGCGGCGTTTTTTAGATAAAAAACAAATTGCAATATATATGTATTTCTGTTATACTGTTAAATAGCTTTTTAAATTGAAAGGGGTATTGTTTTGTTAAACTATATCTTAGTGTTTTTGATTTCTATGGTTCCTCTTATTGAACTCAGAGGAGCTGTTCCGTTTGGTGTGGGAATGCAGCTCGATTTATTTTGGGTGTATGTCCTCGCAATTTTAGGTAATATGCTCCCTGTACCTTTTATATACTTTTTCGCAAGAAAGGTACTTGTTTGGGGCAGCGACAAAAAATTTATAGGAAAATTCTTTAAATTCTGCCTTGAAAAAGGCGAAAAGGGCGGTAAAAAATTGCAGGCAAAGGCCGGCAGAGGTTTGTTCTTCGCTTTGCTCTTGTTTGTAGGTATTCCACTTCCCGGTACAGGTGCATGGACGGGTACACTTGCCGCAAGTATGCTCGATATGGACTTTAAGTCAAGCGTAATAGCTGTTATGCTCGGTGTAATTCTTGCAGGTATAATTATGGGACTTGCAAGTATGGGCTTATTCGGCGGATTAAGCGCAATTTTTGCTCCAAAATAAAAACCGACGGGCAGCTCTTTGGCTGCCCTGTTTTTTAGGATGATTACTTTGAAAAATACAAATTATGATATAATAACGGTCGGTGCGGGTGCTGCGGGACTTGCGGCGGCTATATCGGCAAAACGAAAAAACAGAGATTTAAAAATAGCAATTCTTGAGGCTCAAAGCAAAGCAGGCAAAAAAATTCTTGTTACAGGCAACGGCCGCTGTAATCTGACAAATACCAATGTCAGTAAAGAATTTTATCACGGCAGTTTTGATGTTTCTAAAATCTTAAACAGACTTTCCGCAGAAAAACTTATAAATTTCTTTTCAACCTTAGGTCTTGTATGCGACACAGAAACAAACGGACTTGTTTATCCTCATTCAAGACAAGCAAGTGCCGTGCTTGATGTTTTGCTTATGGAAATTAAAAGGCTGAAAATCGAAATCATATGCGACTGCAAAGTTGAACTTATCCGTAAAAAAGGCGAATTTTTCAATATAAAAACCTCGAACGGAGAATACACCGCCAAAAAAGCAGTTATGTCATGCGGCGGAAAGGCCTCTCCTACAGCAGGCGGCACAGGGCTCGGACTTGATGTTATAAAAAATCTCGGTCATAAAATCACGCCGTTATTCCCTGCCCTCTGTCCTATTCAGGTCAAAAGTGATTTTATGAAAAGTCTTAAAGGAATCCGTGCTAAAGCGGAAGTTACTCTTTATGACGGTGAAAAAGCAATAAAAAGCGAAATCGGCGAAGTACAGTTTACGGATAATGCACTTTCGGGAATTTGTGTGTTCAATCTCACAACTCTTTTACCCAAAACCAAAAATCCGATTATTTCCGTAAATCTTACAAAAGATTATTCGTATATAGAATTATTAAATTTACTTTATGACAGAAAAAAGCTGTTTGCAAATGAACCGCTCGAAGAATTTTTCACGGGTCTTTTTCATAAAAAAATAGGAACAGCACTTATTAAAAGCATTACAAACAAAGCATTGACAGAAAGCTGTAAAAAGTTAAGCGACAAAGAACTAAAATCACTTGCGAATTTAATTCAAAATTGGAAATTTGAATGTAAACAATGCAAAGATTTTTCAAAAGCGCAGGTAATGCTCGGCGGCGTAAACGGAAACGAAGTAAACGGCTATACATTTGAAAGCAAAGTTGTAAAAAATCTATACATCTGCGGCGAAGCACTCGATGTTTGCGGAGATTGCGGCGGATTTAACCTGCATTTTGCTTTTGCAAGCGGTATTATAACAGGAGAAAACCTATGATAAGAATAAGCAATATACATTTACCTCTTGACTACACAAGCGAAACCGTCTTAAATAAAGCGGCAAAACTTATTAATGTAGATAAAAAGTTTTTTAAAAGCTGTACGATTTTCAGACGCTCGATTGACGCAAGAAAAAAGGATAATATATTTTTTCTTGCAACCGTTGACGCAGAACTTTTTGTAAACGAAGAAAAGATATGCAAAAAATTTAAAAATGCCGAAATCGCAGAAAAATATGAATATAATGTTGAAAAATTCAGAGGTACGGTCAGCCCTGTGGTAGTCGGAGCAGGCCCTGCAGGATTATTTGCCGCACTTATACTTGCACAGAGCGGTGCAAATCCGATTTTAATCGAGCGTGGCAGAGATGTAGATACCCGAACGGAAGATGTGCATAACTTTTGGAAAAGCGGTATTCTTGACACAACAAGCAATGTACAATTCGGTGAAGGCGGTGCCGGAGCTTTTTCTGACGGCAAACTTACCACAGGCACTAAAGACACCCGTCAGCGCAAGGTACTTATTGAATTTGTAAAACACGGAGCGCCTGACGAAATTCTTTACAATGCAAAACCGCATATCGGAACGGACAAATTAAGACCGACAGTTAAAAGCATAAGAAATGAAATTATCCGACTTGGCGGAAAAGTTATGTTTGAAACAAAACTTATCGGATTTTCAGCAAAAGACAATTCTGTTACAGGTGCGGAAATTGAGCATAACGGAACTAAACAAACCATTGATACCAATGCAATTATCCTTGCAATCGGACACAGCGCCAGAGATACTTTTGAAATGTTAAATGAAAAAGCTATTCCGATTGAGGCAAAAGCATTTTCTGTCGGCGCAAGAATTGAGCATCACAGAGAAATGATTGATAAATCACAGTACGGCAAATTTGCAGGCAACAAAGCGCTTGGCGCAGCAAGCTACAAGACAAATGTTCACCTTGAAAACGGCAGAGGCGTATATACATTTTGTATGTGCCCGGGCGGAAAAGTTGTAAATGCCTCAAGCGAAGAAAACCGACTTTGCACAAACGGAATGAGTGAATTTGCAAGAAATGAAGAAAATTCAAATGCCGCCTTACTTGTCGGGATTACACCTGCCGACTATCAATCGGAAAATCCGCTTGCAGGAATGTATTTTCAGCGTGAACTTGAGCATAAAGCATTTGTTGCCGGAGGAGAAAACTTTAATGCTCCGGTTCAGCGTGTATGCGACTTTATTGAAAATAAGGCAAGTACAAAAATCGGTGATGTAAAACCGTCTGTAGGTCCCGACTTTACACCGACCGACCTTAATAAATGTCTGCCTGATTTTATAACAAACTCAATGCGACAGGCAATAGTGCAAATGGATAAAAAATTACACGGTTTTTCATACGGTGACGCTGTGCTGACAGGTGTTGAAACCCGCAGTTCATCGCCAATCAGAATTATGAGAAACAAAGATTTGCAAAGCGTAGCAATAGCAGGACTTTACCCATGCGGTGAAGGCGCAGGATATGCAGGCGGAATTATATCTGCCGCAGTTGACGGAATTAAATGTGCGGAGAAAATTATAGAAAATTCCATATCAGAATAAAAGCAAAATTACAGCAAGCAAAAAGTGCAGTTCATACGAGCTGCACTTCTTTTGTTTATAAGGTATATGAATATTTAATTTTGAGTTGCAATATACATCTGAAGCTCAGTTACATCTGATACTGTAAGCTTACCGTCACCGTTGAGATCGAGTGCCTCAAGTACCGCCTTGTCGCTTTCATCTATTATAGGCATACCGTCATCATTTTTAGAACCCGCAATATGTAACTGCATAGATGTAACATCGGAAACATTTACAATCCCGTCACCATTTGCATCGCCCTTGAGTACTTTTTTGCCATCAATAGCCACAAATTTCAGCTTGTTGCTATCGGTGTAAGAGTTTACATAACTCTGTGCATACGAACCTTCGTAGCCATAAATTGTAATGTCTGAGTTAAGGAGGAAGAATAATCTATCGCCAATTGAGGTTACGCTCTTAGGAATAGTTACACTTTTAAGATTGTAGCACTCTGTAAAGGCATACTCTTCAATAGTTGAAACACCGTCCGGAATTACTACGCTTTCAAGGCTTGTGCAACCCCAAAAAGCACAACCCTTAATGTATGTAAGGGTTTTTGGAAGAGTGATGCTTTTCAAATTTGTTTTATTATAAAACGCACCACGAGCAAGCATAGTTACGGTTTTGCCGTCAATCTGTTCCGGAATAACTACATCGGTATCACTGCCAAGGTATTCCCAAAAAATAATTGACTTGCCATCAATGTTCTCATAGCGGTAGTCGCCGCTTGTTACAACAGAATGCACAGCATCTCTGCTCTGCGAAACCTTTGGTACATTTACTTCGACTGCGTTTGCAGTGAAAGGTATTGCAGAAAATGCGGAAGCAAGCATTGCGGTAACAATTATAGCTGTAATAGCTTTTTTAAATTTTTTCATTTATAACCCCTAACTAATATATTTATATTTCTATGTTATCACTGCAAAAATGCTTTGTCAACAAAATGAATAAATTTTAACACTAATTTTTTCTGTATTGTAGATAGATATGACATAATTTGTGCAAAAAATTACAATCTGACTATAAAATCAAATGACTTCGGTTATGAAAAAACAGCGGATTTAATTGAAATACTTTTCAAACAAAAATTTTCGTTATGATTCTTTAGGGCGATTTTTAGATTAGAAAATTGTTAATACAAACTTCAAATCAAAACATAATTAACCTTAACTTTAATAAAACAAGCTAAAAGACAGACAGTAAAAACTGCCTGCCTTTTTCTTTGTCAGCCGTTACAGCCACACTCAAAATTACATTTTTCTCTTTCTTCAGGTCTTGCATTCGGCGGGAAGAATGATTCGTTAGGAAAATCTACCCTGCTGAATACTTCGCACGGGTCGTCGCTTTCAGGCTTACATTCCTTGCGAGGAATACAAAAATCATATGACGGAATCATAATCTGTACATTTCTCTCAAGCTGTGTAATTGTAAAAATACCGATAGTGGCACTTACGCTCGCATCTCCGGTCACAGCAAAATCGTCACCAAAGTATGTTATTACACATTCAGGTATAGGAGCACAAGGAAGCTGCGGAACACTTCCTTTTATAAGTCGTGCCGAAAGAGCCATAGGTTCGGAAATTTGTACTGTTGCATTTGGTAAAAACTCCGTGCAACCGCATGATGTAACAGGTTGAGAGCAAACTATACAACTGTCGCTCGAAAAACTCTTTGAATTTGATTCACTGCCGTAAAGAACCGACCTTTTACCGTAAATTGCAAGTCCGTTTACCCGTGACGGAATTGTTGAACCGCAGGTATATGCCTCAAGAGAAATATCAAAATAGAATGTAACATCAACCGCATAACAGCCACGATGAAAAGCGATTGATTCAACGCTTACATCGGCGGTTATAACGCTTGCCTTGCAGATTTTTACAGATGATGCGTTATTGATAACAGTTTGACTGCAAGGTGTAAAATAAACCGCAAGATTGCTAAGGCAATCCTTTGAGCCGCAGCTGTCATAAATACGGCTTGCGTTTATGCAGACAGCGTCTGTGCATTTGTTTTCGGTAAGCGGTTCGTTGCCCGACTGCCGTGGTACTGTGCCGTATGATACATCTGGCATAAAAATTAACCCCCATAAAATGTATTAACAGGCTTACGCTCTGTAACAATACATTTTATGAAGGTTATACTTAATTGTGAATATTGAGTTGATTTATTTTAAATAAGGCTTTAAAATTTCATCAAGGTTTTTGTTTACAGCTTTCGGATTTGACTGCGTATAATTTGAAAAAGCGATGAATACTTTGCTCTGGTCCTGCGCAAATACAATTCTTGCATTAAATCTGTAGAATGCTGCGTTACAATAATAATTACCGCAATCGTCAACATACAAACCGTACGCAAAACTTGATTTATAAGGAGTGAACATTTCTTCTTTGGATTTTGCAGACAACAATTCACTTCCCGTAATAGCATCTGTCCATTTAAGCAGATCACTCAAATTGGAAATAAGACCCGTAGAAGAATACGCAACACCCGGATAAATATTCCACTCATCGTCAAAAATATCCTGATAACCTGTAGCGAGTTGGTCTGTGCTCTCAAAGGTTGTCGAAGTCATTTCGAGCGGCTCAAAAATATTTTCTTTCAAAAATTCCTCATAGCTTTTTCCGCTTACCTTTTCGATTATGTCACCGAGAATAAAATAATCGGAATTTGAATAGCTGTAATTTTCTTCATCATTATCAATTTCTTGTGACAATATCCATTTTAAAATAACAGAATGATTATCTTTAGCGGAATTTTTCTCTGAAATATCGTACTGCGGAGCATTTGCACGCACGCTTTCGTCAGATTTGCCGAGATAATCCGGCAAGCCTGTTGTCATTGTAAGCAAATTACGGATAGTTATATCCGAACCGTACTTATAATCTGGATAATACTTGTCAAGCGTATCATCTGTGCTCAGCTTATCCTGCTCCTGTAAAATCATAACAGCCGCAGCGGTAAACTGCTTTGTAAGCGAACCTATGTAGTAATTTGTATTGAGTGAATTATATGTATGCGAACCCTTGTCGGCATAGCCGTTATTGCCTATATATTCAAAATCATTTCCGAGTTTATAATATACAGTTCCTCTGAATTTACTTGCAACAAGTGTATTATCGAACTTAGCTGTTATGCTGTCGGTATCCTGTTTTAATTTTGTAAAATTATATGCAGGATTAGTAGGTACTTCATCAGCAGTTGCAGGCGCAGCGGTAAGTCTCTGCGTCGATGCACCTGTAGAATTTGTAGTCTGCGGTGCTGTTGTAGCCGAAGATTCCGAATCATTGTCACAGCCTGTAAATGCAACTGCGGAACACGCCGCCATAGCTACGCACATTAATGATTTTGCTAAAGCCTTCAAAAAATCACCTCATCAGATTTTTTCCATTTTACTGAAATTAGCCATAAGAGTTTTTGTGCCTGCCTTATCAAAAGCAACTTCAAGCATTGTGTCGTTGCCCATTTTTTCGGTTTTCATAATCATACCTTTGCCAAATACCTTATGGAATACGCAATCTCCTTTTTTGTAAACAGTACCCGATTTAACGGCAGGTTTAGTAAATGTATTAAAACTTTTGTTAGGTGTGAATTTTGAACCGGCACCGATACTGATATGACTTGAGGATGCGGAAAAACCGTTTGTTGATGCAAAAGTCTTTTTCTCGCCTGTATAATTAAGTAATTCGGGCGGGATTTCATTTACAAAGCGTGATACTTTGTTATAGCTTGTATGACCCATCAACATTCTTGACTTTGCCTTGGTAATGTAGAGCTTTTCTTTTGCTCTTGTAATACCTACATAAGCAAGTCTGCGTTCCTCGTTAAGTTCATCGGGATTCATCATTGTGGCAATTGACGGGAACACACCTTCTTCAAGACCTGCAATGAAAACTACGGGAAATTCAAGTCCTTTTGCGCTGTGCAATGTCATCATTACCGATGAATCCGCTTCTGCATCATAGTTATCAATATCTGTCTGCAATGAAATTTCCTCAAGGAAATTTGAAAGTGACGCTTCTTCTGCGTAATCCTCTTCAAATTTGATAATATTTGAAGAAAGCTCTTCGATGTTCTCAATTCTTACATCGGGGTTGTCTTTCTCTGTTTTTAAATATTTTTCGTAATCTGTATGTTCGAGAATGAGATTGTATAATTCTGCAAGAGAATAATCTCCGCTTTGTTCAGCCTCCATAAGACCGTCAATAAGCGCAACAAAACTCTTTAACTTTGTTGCGGCTCTTGAAAGCTGTGGATATACATCTGCATCTTTAATTACGGAATATATGCTTTCGCCGAGTCCTGCGGCAATTTCAGAGGCTTTTTCAAGTGTAGTTGCGCCAATACCACGCTTTGGCACATTAATAATTCTGCCCAGTCTGACATCGTCGTGCGGATTATTAATAACCTGAAGATATGCAACCATATCTCTGATTTCTTCTCTGTCATAGAATCGTCTGCCGCCGATTACACGGTGCGGAATACCGCTTCTTGACAAAGCCTGCTCAATTGAGTTTGACTGTGCATTCATTCTGTAAAGAATTGCAAAATCAGAGAATTTTCTGCCGTCTGCAACACCGTCAAGTATAGTTTTTGCAATAAATTGAGCTTCGTCACGCTCGGAATCGGAAGTATGCACCTCAATTTTATCACCAACGGCATTTTCAGTCCACAACGTTTTGCCCTTACGCATTGTGTTGTTAGAAATAACACCGTTTGCCGCATTAAGAATATTCTGTGTACTGCGGTAATTCTGCTCAAGTCTTATCATCTTAGCGCCTTTAAAGGTGTTTTCAAAAGAAAGGATATTTTCAATTGTAGCACCTCTGAATTTGTAAATACTCTGGTCGTCATCACCTACAACGCAGATGTTGCCGTATTTTGCGGCGAGCATACTTACAAATTTATACTGCACCTTGTTTGTATCCTGATACTCATCAACCATTATGTATTTAAACTGATTTTGATAGAATTCAAGTATGTCAGGACATTTTTGAAAAAGCTCAACAGTCTTGCAGAGCATATCGTCAAAGTCCATTGCATCTGCGGTTTTTAGTCTTGACTGGTAAATTTCATATACTTTTGCCACGGACTGCTTGAGGTTATCGTAACCTGCTCTTTTGAGCATTTCCTGCGGAGTAAGCATTTCGTCCTTGGCTTTTGAAATTTCGTTGAGCACTCTTTTTACCGGCAACATTTTTTCGTCATAATTAAGCTGTTTTAAAATATCTTTTACAAGTTTTTTCTGGTCGTCAGTACCGTAAACGGTAAAATGACTTGTAAAACCGATTCTGTCGCCGTATCTTCTTAAAATTCTCGCACAGGTAGAGTGAAATGTAGCCGCCCAAATATCCGAACCGCCTTCCGGAACAGCGTTGCAGATTCTTTCTTTAAGCTCCCCTGCCGCCTTATTTGTAAAGGTAATTGCAAGTATCTGCCACGGTTTGCAAAGTTCAGACTGCAAAATATACGCAATTCTGTTTACAAGAACGGTTGTTTTGCCCGAGCCTGCACCCGCAAGTATAAGCAAAGGGCCTTCTGTGCAAAATACAGCCTGCTGCTGCATATTATTCATATGTGAAAACTGTTTTTTTAATTCTGATTGTACCATAGCAATATTCCCGTTAAAAGTTTAATAACACAGAAAACGGGCGAACTGCGTCCGCCCGTATAATCTGACGATTTTATTTTATGTAGCCGTAGAATGTTTCAAGAATTTCAGGACCCTGGTCTGCAACAATCATTGTAACATAGTTGCCGTCCTGTGTAACCTTGCAAGCCTCAACCATAGGAAGTTTTTCGGCATTGTAGCCTGAATACTGTGTAACGATTGAAGTGTATGTCTTAGAAAGCGCATCGTTTACTCTTGATGCAGCGTCAGCATCAACAGCCTCAACGAGTACGATTTCAACTCTTGAATTGCTGTCTGAATTGATTTCTGCGGCAAACTGCTTAACATCTTCTGTGTCTATGCTGTAATATTTTTTAAGATCATTAGAATCTGTAAGCTCTTTTAAGTCCAATGAATACTTAGAGTTGATGTCAGAAAGAACTGTTTTTAAATCAACCTCTTTGCTGCCTGAACAACCTGCGAGCGCAGTAAGACAAAGTACAAATATTGTTACCAAAGAAACTACCTTTTTCATAATTAACCTCCAAAAATGTCTTATAAAAAAATTACGCCGAATCAGTGTGACCCGGCGTATTCAGATGGTCGAGGTGACAAGATTCGAACTTGCGACCCCATCGTCCCGAACGATGTGCGCTACCAAACTGCGCTACACCTCGATAAAAACAGCCCCGATTACTCGGGGCTTTTAATGGCTGAGGAATAGGGATTCGAACCCCAACAAACAGAGTCAGAGTCTGTCGTGCTACCGTTACACCATTCCTCAATGTTTATTGCTCATTGCTGCAAGCCGTGCAATCAACGATATATATTATATATTATGAAGTGCGATTTGTCAACACTTTTTTGGATTTTTTTAAAACTTTTTAGAAGTTTTAAACTTTCGTTTAGCATTGACTTGTTGCTTACTTTCACGCAATCAACAATAGCTATTATATAGCAGAACGTGTGTTTTGTCAACATCTTTTTTCAATTTTTTCTAAAATTTGAAAAATACAAAAAAATACGGAATTTTAGCTAAAACTTTTTTTGAGTCTTATATCATCACCGACAAAATTAAGCCTTACACCCTCTCCGTATATTCTTGAAATAAATCTTGAAGTATAAGTTTTTTCAAGTTCTGTTATTGAAAGGTTTGTGTTTATTATCAAAGGCTTTCTCAAAAGCATTCTTGAATTACACAAATTATAAAACTGTGTATTTGAAAAAGTATTTGAAAACTCTGTGCCTAAATCATCAATAATTAGTAAATCGCACTTTGTGAGCATTTCAAAATATTCGGAATCGTTGGACTCTTTGGAAAAATGCATATTGCTAAGCGTTGACATAAGCATAGGTGCAGACACATAGATTACACCGAAACCACGCCTTGTAACCTCATTGGCAATAGCGAGCGAAAGGTGGGTTTTGCCAAGACCTGTGCCGCCTCTCATAAGTATAGTCTTTGACTCGGGCGTAAAAGTTCTTGCGTACTGCACGCAATAATTATAAATTTTTTGCATCTTATCAAAAGGTGATACTCCGCTCTCCTTATCAACCTCATGACTGTACATATTAAGGTCAAAACTCTCAAAAGTGGAAAGTCTTAAAGGCGCAGTACGGTTAAGCTCCTCGCACGCAGTGGCTACAAGCAGTCTTTTAAAACAAGGGCAATACACTGTTCTTCCGTCTTTTTCTATATATCCCGTATCTTTGCAGTATTTACAGTTGTAATGCGGTTCAAAGCAATTTTCTTCATAGCCGTTTTCTTTAAGCAGCTTTTTGACTTCATTTTGCATAGAAAGACTTTTGGCACGCAAATCCTGCGTGGCAGACTTTACATCTCCGCCGTTTAAAACCGCACGAACCGCAAGTATTCCGCATGAAGATATTTCTTTTTCAAGCTCCTCTATTCTCGGAACTCTTCTGTAAACCTCTTCACGAACCTGCTCCGCTCTTCTCTCGGCTTTGGTGCGCCTTTCTTCCATTTTTGCTTTTGTCGCTCTGTAAATTTCTTTACTGTATCCCATTTATATCACCACACTAAATACTGTCGATTGTATCTAATCTCTGCAAATCATTTATATTATATGATGTGTTGGCGTCATTCCTGTTTCCGCCTTTATTCTTATACTTATCGGGTCTGCTGTCAAATTTGTTTAAATCGTCAACGTTGTAAATTCCGCTTGAATTCCAGCGCTTTAAAATTCCGTTTATGTATCTGAAATCGCAACTGCCCTTACTGTCAACACATCTTTCGTAAGCCTCTCTTAGCATTTCGGGAGAAAATTTCCACTCGTTTACCCATAAATCGGCGTATTCAACCTGCTTTTTAGTAGGAGAACCCGTATTTTTTAAACCGAACGCAGATGCTACAACCGTAAAACTCTGGCTTGCACGATGTGCTTGTTTTATTTTATTTTCGGCTTCCTCAATCGAGAAAACTCCCGCATCCGACCATCTCAAACCTATTGTTTCAATGGCTCTTATGTTAGATTTTCCGATGCTTATACAATACTGAATAAGCATTATAATTACCTCTACAGGCAAACCGCAGGTATTTTTAAGTAACAGTAACGACGATGCATCGGAGTTTGATAAAGGCTTGCCGAGGGCTGTCTGTGCCTCGTTTACAAGCATTTTAAATTCTTCGTCAACCGCAAGCTGTTGTGCCACATAAACATAATCGGGGCGCTGCGGTCTTACAAACATATGCGGAACTGTAGGCTCTTCCTTTTCAATCGGAGCGGCAGTATTACTGCTTTCGATTTGTTTTACCGCAGGCTGTTCAGTTGTTTGCTGTTCTGCCTGTGCAGGCTCAAAAGCACCGTTATTTTGGCAAAAGATACCTTTCATAACCCAGTATTCAACTGCCTCCGGAATATCGGTTTCATTTACACCTGTCGCCTTACTTATGTCGCTTTCGTTCACATCTTCCCCACTGTGCCGCAAAAGATACAACAATACCTTAAGTTTAACGCCGTCCGAAAACTTAAGTCCCTCGTCTACAACAGACGAAGGTACGGCAAATATTGAATTCCAAGCACCAAGATTAATTTTCATAGACATTTCATATACCTCTGACCCAAAATAAATATTATAATCAAACTTTATCGTACACATTATTATATCACACTAAATTTAAAAATCGACACATATTTTTAAATTTTATAGATTTTTTTAAAGAAATATGTTAAAATACAGTTGAAATGTTTTAAGGAGGTAATATTATGAAATATACATACATTCCAAGAGGTGTTTGTTCAAGACAGATTAACCTTGAGATAAATGACGGAATTATAGAATCCTGCGAATTTATCGGCGGTTGCTCAGGCAACACTCAAGGCATTTGCGCTCTTGTAAAAGGTATGGACGCAGAAGAGGCTGTAAAGAGATTAAAAGGCATTGACTGCCGTGGCAGAGGTACATCTTGCCCCGATCAGCTTTCTTACGCTATTGAAGAGGCTCTTGAACTCGAATAAGCTCTGCGGCTAAAACTTTATATTTATCATAAGATTAAAGCTCTCTTTATTTGCGTAAAGAGAGCTCTTTGTTTTGGTTTTAAGATTTAGACGGTTTTATGCAGTGTTTTGTCTGGAAATTCCGGTGTATCACAAAAATCATAAAAGTTTGGTCAACCTTTTCAAAGGTTGTGGGTGTGGGCAAAGCCCACAAATACTTTCCGTTTATGTAATCTGACGATAACCAAAAAGCCTGCTGTTTGGTAACTTAAACAAAAGAGTTTTCAAAACCATAACCCTTTAGTTCGTTTTACAGCATATTGGTTTCATCAATTTTTGCGTTCACATCATTGAGTTTATTTTCAAGCATAACAGACATAAAGAATATATTTGATGTCGTTCAACACCTCTAATTCTTCATCGGACATAAAAATCTCCCGAAATCAGTCAACCTTGAAAGTACCTGCCTCAATCTCATCAATCATAGCAAGACGTTTTAAGTGTCTGTCGCCCTCTTCGGGAGTATTGAGGAAAATTTCTGTAAACTTAACAGCATCTTCTTCGCTTGTAACTCTGCCACCCATACAAAGAATATTTGCGTGGTTGTGTCTGCGTGTCATTTCAGCGCAAAACTCATTGCTTACAACAGCCGCACGAATACCCTTAACTTTGTTTGCTGCCATTGAAATACCGATACCTGTACCGCAACAAAGAATACCAAGCTCACATTCGCCGCTTGCTACTGCTTTTGCAACTTTATATCCGTAAACAGGATAATCAACGCTGTCTGTGCTGTAAGTACCAAAATCTTTATATTCAATACCCTTTTCGTCAAGATATTTTTTAATTGCGCAGATAAGGTTATATCCGCCGTGGTCACATCCGAGTGCTAACATTTCTTTTCCTCCATTTTCTTTTTAAGTTCTCTTTCAGCCTGCGGCAGTCTTAAATACATCGGCATAAGTTCCGCAGCCGAAAGCACTTCTCCGTCATTAAATTTTTGTACAGCAATTTCTGCTGTTGATGACGCTCTTTGAAATCTTATACTGATTGGAGCGAGTTCAACATTTGGTAATAATTCTTTCATAGCATTATAGCAAAGTTCCGCACCGTCACCCACAAGTATAATTCTTTCGTCATAGCTCTTAAGTTCTTCTGAAAGCTCGGCAACAGACAAAGCTCTGTCTTTGCAAAGTCTTTCGGGCTTTATGCCGTCACATTTGAAAAGCGCATTATAAACCTGCGAACAGCGAGCATCCATAACAGAACAGATTATCCCATTTGCAGATTGCAAATTATACGCAAGGCTTTCAAGCGTCGATACCTCTATGCAAGGCAAATCATCGGCAAAAGCTAGTCCTTTAGCCGCTGCAACACCGATTCTTACACCCGTAAACGAACCCGGACCGCAGTTTACTGCAACGGCGGTAATATCTGTTGTCGTTAGGTTTGTGTTTGCAAGCAGACTTTCAACCATAGGCATAAGTGTTCTGCTGTGAGTAAGTTTTGTATTTATAAAGAACTCACCTATTATTTTGTTTTCGTCACAAATTGCGGTTGACGCAGCTGTGGCGCTTGTATCTATTGCAAGAATTTTCATTGCGGATCAACACCTTCAATTTCAAAAATTCTGTCATCATCATTTTCGCCCTTACTGATTCTGATTTTAATACAATCGGCAGGCAAAGCCTCTTCAATATTCTCACTCCACTCAATAATGATTATACCGTTATCAATATAATCAAAAAATCCTGTGGAATACAAATCATCCCATGTATTTACACGGTACATATCAAAATGAAAAATATTATATTTACCCGAATATTCATTGACAAGAGCGAATGTAGGGCTTGAAACATTTTCTCCTGCACCGAGCGCACCGGCAAGTCCTCTTGTAAAGGCAGTCTTGCCCATACCAAGACCGCCAAAAAGAGCGATTACTTCCGTGCCGCACAACTTTTCGGCAATTTTTGCGCCGAGTGCCTCTGTTTCACGGGCATTATGAGTATTTACAGTAATCATCAGAATAAACCGTTAATTTTTCCTTCCTCGGTAACATCAATTTTCTCTGCCGACGGAACTTTCGGAAGACCCGGCATTGTCATAATATCACCTGTATATACAACTACAAATCCTGCACCGTTTGAAAGTGTAAGATTCTTTACTGTGATTTCAAAATCCTTTGGAGCACCGAGAAGTGTTGGGTCATCAGAAAGCGAATATTGTGTTTTTGCAATACAAACAGGAAGTTTTTCACCGCCGAGAGCCTGAATCTGCTTCAATGCCTTTTCGGCAGCCTTTGTATAGTTTACTCTTGAAGCGCCGTAAATTGTTTTTGCAATTTTGTCAACCTTTTCTTTGATTGTAAGGTCATCTGAATAAATAGGAGCAAAATCAGACGGCTTTTCGCAAGCCTCTACTACCTTTTTGGCAAGTTCTGTACCGCCTTCTCCGCCCTTTGAGAATACATTTGAGAGAGCAAAGTCTGCACCTTTAGATTTACAGTAACTCTCGATAAACTCAAGTTCCTCTGCTGTATCTGTACCGAACTGGTTGATAGCAACTACAACGGGAACATTGTACTTTCTCATGTTATCAATGTGAACGCCAAGGTTTTCAATACCATTTTTAAGAGCCTCAAGATTTTCTGCAGAAACCTCTGCCTTAGGCACACCGCCGTTGTACTTTAACGCACGGCAAGTAGCAACAATAACTACGGCAGACGGCTTAAAGCCTGCATATCTGCACTTGATGTCAAAGAATTTCTCTGCACCGAGATCTGAACCGAAGCCTGCCTCTGTAATACAGTAATCGGCAAGTTTTAACGCAAGCTTTGTAGCACGAATGCTGTTACAGCCGTGAGCAATATTGGCAAAAGGACCGCCGTGCATAATAGCAGGTGTACCCTCGAGTGTCTGAACAAGGTTAGGTTTGATAGCGTCTTTAAGAAGAGCTGTCATAGCACCGTCAGCCTTGATGTCCTTTGCAAAAACAGGCTCGCCTGCATATGTATAAGCAATAAGAATATTACCAAGTCTTTTCTTTAAATCAGAAATATCGTCAGCAAGGCAAAGGATAGCCATAACTTCAGATGCAACAGTAATTATAAAGTGGTCCTCACGAGGAATACCGTTCACTCTGCCGCCAAGACCGACAACAATATTTCTCAAAGCTCTGTCGTTCATATCAAGACATCTCTTAATAAGGATCTGGCGAGGATCAATCCCGAGAACATTACCCTGCTGAATATGATTGTCAAGCATTGCACAGCAAAGATTGTTTGCAGAAGTAATAGCGTGCATATCGCCTGTAAAGTGAAGATTAATATCTTCCATAGGAAGTACCTGAGAATAACCGCCGCCTGCAGCACCGCCCTTAATACCAAATACAGGGCCAAGTGAAGGCTCTCTTAGAGCGATTACAGCCTTTTTACCAATCTTAGCCATAGCCTGACCAAGACCGGCAGAAGTAGTTGTTTTACCCTCACCAGCGGGGGTTGGATTGATAGCTGTAACAAGAACAAGTTTTCCATCCGGCTCATTTTCCAAACGATTGGCAAGTTCGTCTGAAAGTTTAGCCTTATACTTGCCGTAAAACTCCAGCTCATCCTCTTTAATTCCGATCTGTGCGGCAACCTCTTTAATCGGGAGTAAGGTCGCAGCCTGAGCGATTTCAATATCACTTAACATATTGAAAATACCTCCGTTCAAATATATTTCTTTAATTATAACAAAACTTTCCCCCTCTATTATTCCAATAAGAAAATATATTTTACAATAGAATATAAAATACTCGGGTTTAATTGTTGCAGATTAGGTAATGTTACTTTGATGTATTCAGTTACAACGGATACTGTTGCGTTTAAAATCCGGCTTAGATAGATTTATAGTGAATCATCAGAGAAAACAATCGCTCTTGTTGATAAATTTAAAATTCAGTATGGATAGATTTATAGGAATATGGTAACTCATCTAACACACTGAAGATTGACTTTAAAATCCAATATGGATAGATTTATAGCAGTAGTTGTTGAAGTGCTTGAGGGTGTGGAAACATTTAAAATCCAATATGGATAGATTTATAGAAATTTTTCATAGTGTGCAGAAAGTTTAATCATGTACTTTAAAATCCAATATGGACAGATTTATAGCTTTGCTTTCATATGGACTTGCCCTTTATATTCCAAACTTTAAAATCCAATATGGATAGATTTATAGCAACAGCAGTTGCCCTCTAATTTCAACGTTGTTTTGCTTTAAAATCCAATATGGATAGATTTATAGCGTCAACAACAGTTGTTTTAATTGTACGTGTAACCTCTTTAAAATCCAATATGGATAGATTTATAGGGCAAGTATAGCTTTTTGTGATTATCTTATAAACCGCTTTAAAATCCAATATGGATAGATTTATAGCAGGTAGAATTATAACAACAGAGGGTTATTATACAGCTTTAAAATCCAATATGGATAGATTTATAGTACTGTTATTGATGCTACGGTTATTAATAATATTGTCTTTAAAATCCAATATGGATAGATTTATAGCGCACTATCTACATTATATTGTTAATTTTTACAAACTTTAAAATCCAATATGGATAGATTTATAGATGAGTATTAGAAGAAAAAGCAGATATAACTTCATCCTTTAAAATCCAATATGGATAGATTTATAGCGAAAAGTACGCAAAAAATATCATTAATGCAAATCACTTTAAAATCCAATATGGATAGATTTATAGTTATATAATAAAATTTCTCAATACAATTCTTCTTTCTTTAAAATCCAATATGGATAGATTTATAGTTGAATTTGCTAAAATAGTTTGTAACTGTTCTTCAACTTTAAAATCCAATATGGATAGATTTATAGAAGAATTGCCGAAGCTGACAGAAATAATAACAAGGCTTTAAAATCCAATATGGATAGATTTATAGCAAACTGCTGCAAGTTCATTCAATTGTCAAGGTACGCTTTAAAATCCAATATGGATAGATTTATAGCTATTAGAGTAATTATATTACTTGACTGTTTAAGCCTTTAAAATCCAATATGGATAGATTTATAGAGTATTTGGCAAAAGGTTATTGAAAACCGAAAACGCTTTAAAATCCAATATGGATAGATTTATAGACTATCATCGGCGACAACTGCACAATTTATCAGAATATTTAAAATCCAATATGGATAGATTTATAGGCAGGCGCAAGCACAGGTGTTGCACCTCTTGAATTTGATTTAAAATCCAATATGGATAGATTTATAGATAATCGAATCAATAAGCCCGAGGAACTTAAATTCATTTAAAATCCAATATGGATAGATTTATAGTAGCAATGTGGGAATACATATTTTATGAACAGCAAATTTAAAATCCAATATGGATAGATTTATAGCCGAACGGCTTGGTTGATACAATTCTTCAGGCTCGTTTAAAATCCAATATGGATAGATTTATAGTTTCAAGAGAACTATCGTAAACAGAGCCGGTATAGCCGTTTAAAATCCAATATGGATAGATTTATAGTTGGTCTTCTTAATTTCAAAGCTTGATATATAAGAAGTTTAAAATCCAATATGGATAGATTTATAGTGCCTTTATAGTTTAAGTCGGTAAGATTTAATTCGTGTTTAAAATCCAATATGGATAGATTTATAGAGAGCCGTCAATGTAGCTTTTTACTACAGTTTTGCAGTTTAAAATCCAATATGGATAGATTTATAGTGAAAATAACATCTTAAACATACCGCTCACAAAAACGTTTAAAATCCAATATGGATAGATTTATAGGAGTTGCACCGCCATTATGGGACTGCCCTCTTTCCATGTTTAAAATCCAATATGGATAGATTTATAGTATTTTCCTTTGCTCATTCCGTACGCAAAAGAAATATGTTTAAAATCCAATATGGATAGATTTATAGTACGCTTATCTATAGATTTAGAATGTATACGCTCAATGTTTAAAATCCAATATGGATAGATTTATAGCCGTTTGTATTTATGTATTGCATTTGTTTATATTGGTTTAAAATCCAATATGGATAGATTTATAGAACTAATACGCTTTTACGCTCATACGCCTGCATAAAGTTTAAAATCCAATATGGATAGATTTATAGTACATTAGTATAGTAGTAGTGCCTCTAAAGTCCTCGTTTAAAATCCAATATGGATAGATTTATAGCTATTGCGGGTAATCCGTTGCTTGCGGTTTTTGTATTTAAAATCCAATATGGATAGATTTATAGGTTGCTAAACCACTTAGGGAACAATGTTTCATTGTCGATTTAAAATCCAATATGGATAGATTTATAGTTGTTGATACATTTTTTCATAATTTTTACCTCAAAAATTTAAAATCCAATATGGATAGATTTATAGGCATTGAGCCAAATGTTTGCTCAAACTGCGAATTTGATTTAAAATCCAATATGGATAGATTTATAGGTTGACAAAAGTTTTGTCGTGTACCGCCCTTGAGCCAATTTAAAATCCAATATGGATAGATTTATAGTCTTGCCGTCTTTGCCGTTAGGGAAAACAAATGTATATTTAAAATCCAATATGGATAGATTTATAGTCTCTGTATTTTTTATTCAAGCTGTTAATCTCATCATTTAAAATCCAATATGGATAGATTTATAGGCTTTTCTTCGTCATACATTCGTGTACCGCCAAAGTAATTTAAAATCCAATATGGATAGATTTATAGTCGTTTATATTGTTTATCAGTAATGGACAAAGTTAAATTAAAATCCAATATGGATAGATTTATAGACAATTTGTGGAATTTCCTTACTAGCATTGTTAGTATTTAAAATCCAATATGGATAGATTTATAGTCTTTGTCAATGTAGAAAAAGAAATATGATGATATTATTTAAAATCCAATATGGATAGATTTATAGGCGCTTGTTTGTTATGCTATAAGAAAATTATATGTTTATTTAAAATCCAATATGGATAGATTTATAGTATTCAAATTCGATTAAATAAACTTAGTTGTTTGTGATTTAAAATCCAATATGGATAGATTTATAGGTCAAACGCAAAGGGAAAACGCTGAGCGTTTTCCCTGATTTAAAATCCAATATGGATAGATTTATAGGAGGCACTACTACTATACTAATGTATAGATGAGCGCATTTAAAATCCAATATGGATAGATTTATAGGCCTTTTCGATTTTCCAATTTTTTAAGGTTTAAATATTTAAAATCCAATATGGATAGATTTATAGGATACCCACAAACACAGCCATAATACCGATACCCACATTTAAAATCCAATATGGATAGATTTATAGTGTACACAGTATTTTTACGACTGTCTAAAGCGCGAATTTAAAATCCAATATGGATAGATTTATAGACAAAAAGCGGACTTTTGAAAAACGGGTGAAAGTCATTTAAAATCCAATATGGATAGATTTATAGAATTGTGTTGCGTAAATTAAAAAATGTTCGTACCTATTTAAAATCCAATATGGATAGATTTATAGATTATAGGCGGACTTAACTGGGGCTGTGTAGGTATTATTTAAAATCCAATATGGATAGATTTATAGTTCTCAATCCTCTGCATTGCTCAATTTCATAAGTTGATTTAAAATCCAATATGGATAGATTTATAGACATTCGCCGAAAGTTCAAAGAGCTGGAGTCTAAATTTAAAATCCAATATGGATAGATTTATAGACACGACAGAGCGATTGTGACAGGTGTTGCTTTTCGCACAAAACGAGAAAAGTTTTCGCATAAAATACAAAAAGTGCGTTTTTGTAAAAATGTATAATGTTGCAAAAAAATACCCACGCAGAAAATCCAAATCTGCGTGGGTATTTTCATTTTTTATTCATTTTTCTGTGTCCATTTTGCTCTACAATAAGGTTTTTGCCTGTTTTTTTAATCTTATTTGGCTTATATTCGAGTAAATCGGCAATATTGCAGTCCAAAACCTCGCATATTCTATCTAAATGCTCAAGATTAATTCTATCGCACATTTCATTATAAATATCGCAGATAGTAGCAGGTCTTATTCCTGATTTCCTGGCAAGCTCGGCTTGTGTCATCCGATATTTTCCAAGTATTGCAGATAAATGGATTTTAATCATAATAACGCCCCATGAAATATAATACCTGATTGCGTTATTATTTTCATTATTTTGTAATAAAATTACTGTTTTAGTAATTTGTAATAATAATTTCCTTAAACTCTTCTCGGTTTGAAGCTGTAACCGGAAGGAGGTTATATCTGCTTATGCTCTGAATCTTATAATCTTTGTAAAGATTTCTGATAAAATCACAATCATTATAAGATAGTATAAAACGCCCTTTAATCGCCTTTAAAACGGCATTTAAACGGATATGGTCATCTTTATTAAAGCTTACATACCTCTTGTTATAATAGCGTTCTGAGGCTACATACGGCGGATCTACATAAAAGACAGCTTGTGGTCTGTCATATGTTTTAATTAATGATTCAAAATCTTTGTTTTCAATTATAACATTTTTAAGTCTTGCTTGATAAGCCGGAAGATCATCAATTATGTTGATTATCGTTTTCGCAGCTGTAGCAAACGAACTTCGATTACTGCCAAAGCTGCACTTTATAAGATATAAGTACCGGGCTGCTCTCTGTAAGTCGGATAGTTCAATTTTATTTTCAATTTCATAACGATATTGATTGAATAATTCACGGGATTGCAGCCAGTCTATTTCCGACTGCAATTCCGAGCAATTATTTTTAATTTGCCTGTAAAGGTTAATCAAATCACCATCAATATCATTGAAAACTTCCATCTGACCTTTGATTCTTTCTTTGCCAAACAGTACCCAACCTGCACCACCACATACTTCGATGTAGCGAGTGCAATTATTGGGAATAAGAGAAATAATTTGATTTTTTAGGTGACTTTTACCACCTATCCAACCTATAAAACTTTTCATTGCTTTTACCTCCATAATATCTTTTGGGGCGTTATTATGGATTAAAAACAGATGATTTTATTTTACTTCGGGTAAGCCTTTAACGCTTGTGAGAATTGAAAGTAAACCTGCCAGAACGCTTGCAGAAGCAACCGTAACCCAGTTTACTTCACTCATCACAGCAGTCGTACCGATAGTTGCAACTGCCGTCTGTGTAGCTGTCTTTAAAGCACGAATACCTGCAGCCTTTGCCCACTGTTTAAAATTGTTTTTATTCATTTTTTACCTCCAAAATTATGTCAGTGTAATCTGAATACCGTCGATCTTACAACCTTTTACGCCAGCGTAGCCGTCCTGCTCTGTGTCTTTTTCGGTGTTGTGCTGATACGGCAGAAACTTATCTTTACACTGCTTACGCACTCTGTATGTAGCTTTAAAATCGCCGACACCCTCAAACTCAACCTGCAATCCGTCAATTACTTTGCCCTTGATACCTGCATAGCCGTTTACATCATCGTCAATGTCATAGCCTGTCACCCAAGGTAACCAATCTCCATTGAGCAAATGCACTCTGTACTTAATTTTACCGTTACTAACCTTAACAGCAACCGCAGAAATAGCCTGCTTCGCTCTGCCTGCTATATTCGACAAACCTTTGACCTCATTGTACCAACGATTGTCAGCGTACACACGATAAGTCAGCGTTGGTTTTGCGACTTTGCTTTCAGATTTGCCGAAGATGTTATCGTTGTAAATTACATTTGTGTCAATGTTACCGCCGTAACCGCTGACCTTGCCCGTTGAGCTGTTCTGCCAAATGTCACAAGCAAGCTCAGCTTTATCGTTATACTGAGCAAGCCATATGCTGTAATTTGCCTTTAATTTGTTATAATCAAGATAGTTGTTAAACCAATTCAGATTTGCATATACACCTGCTTTGTAACCGCTTTTCTTGACTGTTTCGCAAAAGCGTTCTGCAATTTCTGTCAGTCTTACTTTACCTAACCCAATTTGTGAATTGTCCTCTAAATCATAATAAATCGGCATATCAATGCTTTTATTTTTTATGCACTCAAGGCAAGCCTTTGCCTCTTTTTCAGCATCACTAACGCTGTCGGCATAGCTGTACCAATACACTCCGATTTTTAAATTTGCGTTTTTGGCATTTCTAAAATGGCTTTCAAACATATTGTCTTTCTGACTTACCTCTCTACCGTAGCCAGCTCTGATTATAACAGCATTAATTCCACTGCGTTTGAGCTTGTTGTAGTCAACATTCTGTTGCCATTCGCTGACATCAACAAGCGATACACCATTACTCATTTAATATACCCCATTCCCTTGTAATATTTTTTCTCTGTTTCAATTTCCTCAGCAGTAATGCCATCAATATCCTCATCAGACACATTCATTACAGACTTAATCTGCTCTCTGTCTGTATCATATGCAAGCGCTTTTATTAGCTGTCTTTTCTTCTGTTCGTTCATATATTTACTCCTTGATTCAAATTTTCGATAACTGTCCAGTCACATTTCGTTGCCGGAGCAGCATACAATTTCTTAATTTCAGATATGTTGATGCAGCGGTCAATAGTCAAGATGTTTGGCGTGTCAGAATATGCGCCCTTGAGAGTTCTTGCCTGAATTTCAGTATTACCAAAATCACAATTGCGAATTGTAATACTTGAGCCTGTTTTGATTGACAATCCAAAATCGCTATTGTCAGCATTTTCGTGGTTCTGATAGCCAACAGTGCAGTCTGTGGGGATAATTTTGCAGTTTTCAATCAATCCTATCTCGCCAAAACTGTGACCACATCCGAGCGCTGGAACAGTTGTTTTACCAGCATAATCCGTACAATCAGCACGACCACCCCACTTGAATATACAGTTAGCGACTGTCCATTCAGTTGCATAGCCCGTACCGCCCGATTCGAGATGTAAAGCATAGCGAATATTTTTACAATCAAATGTAAAGCCTTTGATGTGAGTGTGGACATTCAAATCCAAATGAAACGGACATTTTTTGATTATATCTTCTGACTTCAATGTAGACTTATCAAACCCTGTCGCACCGTCCCACTTAATTATTGTAGCCTGTGGATTGTATATATTTTCAGACTCATAATAGACATAGTCTTTCATCATTACCCCACGATAACCGATTAATTTTACATCGGACAAACCTGCGTATCTATCTTGCATATCTGTATATGTGCCAGCCATGACAACGATCGTGTAACGATTACGGTAGCTATTATCCGAAATGCTGTCATTAGCAGACAAAATGGAGTTGAATTTTGTAACTCCAAAATCGTCAGTATTTTCGTCATAATCATTTGAAACATACAAGTAATGCATCGTATGGTCGGGAGCTTGATACAATTCTGGCTTAATGCTTGACTTAATCAAATCAGGATTAGCATACGCTGTGCTTTTGTTGTTTTGCTCAATCTGCAAGTTACAAGCATTGTCTACGATTCTATCGGTAGCAATTGCTACTTTAATCGCGTCTATGATAATACTTGTAGTTGCCGTATATGTAGCAACTGCATTCTTGAAAGCACTTACTTCTGATAAGAGCCACGATGAGCTGATTACCTTCTGGCAATTTGCAGGATAAAATACACAGCCTGAGTTTTCAATATTTGAAAAGTTTTGCAAAGACAAGCAATACGCTTTGCCTTGCTCAAGAGTAACAGCACGCTTGAGCTTGAGATAAAAATTAACCGTAGCGGTAGATGTGCCGCTTAAGCTAATTTTATTGTTTTTGACTGAAATAGTAACTCCGCTCGTTGTCTGCTCTGTGTCCTCAAGTGAGGTGAGATTAATGCTTGTAGATGTATTGAGCAAAGAGTCTTTTGCTATCATTTTTGCAGATGCGGTTTTGATTGCGGAATTAACATCCTTTTTTGTTGCTAAATTCGAGCCTGTTGGCTCAAATTTTGATTTATCGTTAATAGCCTTTTCTGTGACTTTAACGATAAAATGCTGAGCGGTGATAATAGCTCCGCTATTGTCAGACAATATGATTTCACATTTAGTCACGCCCGGCAGAGATAGAACATTATCTGTAAGCTCAACAACGATTACATTATTGGATATTGTGCAGTTTTGAGCGTTAGCGACTATAACATTATTAGTTACAGCGTTAAGAACAGCAGTCATTGTACTGTCAAGTGTAACTTCTGCATCATTAGCTGTAAGTGTTACATCAATAAATCTTGATTTTTTGTCTAATTGATGACTGTATAAAATCTGAGTTGATGTATTTTTGAGCAGGTCTAAATTAAGTTTGTAATGCTGTATGTTCATCATTGCCTCCTGTTTCTTCTGCAAAAATGATTTCAGATTCAGCAGGAGCTTTATCCTTATCGTTTTCACAAACTGTTTTTTCTTCTGTGATAAATTTCATAATAACCTCCTACCAAGTTGCTTTTTGTAGAATACCGTTTTTAAATGTCAGCGTAAATTCTTTCCATGTATTTGCTGTACCGTCACTTCTGAACGATGTAACATAATAACCTTTAAAAGTTCCGCTAATAGTACCGCCTTCAAATTTCCAATCGCTTAAAACCGCTTTTCGTAAATAGTTGTTGTGCAAATTCAAGTCACAACCTGCGTGCAGTTGGTCTTTCTCATATTCGTCAGAGAGTTTCTGAGCTGTATATGTGAGTTTCATCGCAAATGCCTCTGCATCGTCTGAACTCATATATGCCCACGTCATATACGCCGAATTGCTGTTGAGGTCAAAAGATAAGCCTCGTTTGTTGTCATCGTGTAAATATGAGCTTGTACCAACCGAGCCGACTTCATTATCGTTGTAATAAAAGTCTTGTCCATACTGATTAAGTGACATGAGCTTTTTATCTGATATGTTATAAATATTAAGTTGTGCATTTTCAAACTTTAAGTACTCGGATATGTTGTTCCAAGCAATTCGCACATCTTCCGCCGATTGCTGTAAAAGCGTACTCCAACGATTAGTTCCTACAACTTTGTTGACTTCAAGAAAAAGTCCCTCGGCGGTCTGGGTAAACAATGATTCATTGACTGAGCTTGCCCACGATTCCGACACATGGAGAACGGTGGTGTCTAAGTCCTGCTTGATTTCATTTACCTTTGTGCGGTCGTGGAGCTGTTGAGCGTTAAGCTCTGTAATGCGATTATTTATCGTGGTTAATTTACCTGTGAGCTTTGCCGCTATTGAAGATAGGGAAACAGTATTAAGCAGCGGATTTGCAGGAAATTCTTTAATCTCTACTATCCGGTAGTTTCTTTTTCTGCTGCGGTTACGGTCAACCAAAGTTACTACATCATACAGACTGTAGGATAGAATTTTCTTATAAATCTCCGGCTGAGCTTTGGCAAGGTCGATAACCTTACAGGTGTATGACTGCTCGGGTTCAGCCATATTCGCAAGCTTGACAACACCGTCATCTAAAAGCGACTGAGGGTCTGTGTATCGTTCATCACGCCAAACATAACTGATTACTTTGTCTGTGTAGGTGTGATTTTCAATGTACTCACAGCCGTTATTAACGCTTGCAATAGATAAGCCGTCCTTGCCGTAGGCATACAGTCTTGTAACCAAGCCTGAAGAGCTGCCTTTGTAGTTTAAGTCTGTGAGATTTAATTCGTCGGTAAAATACACTCCTTTCGGCTCGGTGTTGTTTTCGGGCTTTATAAGAGTTATCGTTTTTTGCTTTGTATTGTACTCATACACATTGCCGTAGCTTGTGGAATTGGTACATTGGTTTAAAATATCAAGCACAGTTACATCAGTAAGTTCAAAGCTGCAGCGCTTGCTTACAAGTGTATCGTTTTTAACCGTCCAGTCTGTATTAGAAAGGATTTCAGTACAGATATTATGAAAACTCTCGGTAGTCTTATTAAAACTTGTAAACATATCTGCACGAAGGTCATCAAGATTAAGCTCGCAGACAATCGTTGAAACCGTTTTGCGTTCGTGAATACTTTTAATCAAATATCTCTGATTATCGTATTCAACCTCACCGTCCAAAGCAAAATATTTATACAAGCTGTGCTCAGGCGATATGTCAAATTGCAGGCTCATCATACCGCCGTAGGTTTTTGTAACGCAAAAGGTGCTATCAATATCTGTAAACAGCTTTACATCATTGTTGTAAAAGATTTTTAAAACCATTTAAACCCCCCTTAAATCACACATAAACAGGCGTGTAAATTACCTGAATATCAGCCTGAGAATTATTACAGCTTATTGTATTAGTTCCGGGATAAAGCAAAGGAAAATCAATTAAGGTGCTGTCAAGGAACTTATTAACTCCGCCGAGCGTAATTAAACCAAGCTCACCGTCAAGAACTAACGGTGTATTTGCCGAAATATTAATAACAACTATTCCCATAATTGAAAGCAATGAGCTTTGCTCGGGTAATGTCACCTTAAGCTTAAACTTACAGGGAGTAGTTGACTGACAATATATTTTACCGTTTGGGGCAACCGTTGCGGTGATTGTCGGCTTGTGACGGACAGCCATAAATATGTATGTAACATCGTGTTCTCCGCTGCTGTCAAATGTAGCAGCGGAGATTGAAGTAACAATTGAAGTGTATATGTATCCGTCCGGCAAAGCTATTTCAACTGTTTTACCGATTAGTTCTGCCTCAAACCTTGCAATATTATCGGTCGCAGCTGCGTATCTGTCCGTAATCTCTGTTCCTTTTGCAGAACAACCGTCCAAGTGAGGAGAGAAAGTAAGAGTAACAGTCAGCGTTCTTGTTCCGTATTCGGCAGAATACAATGCAGGCATTTTCACAAGATTTGTATTAGCTGAAACATTATTTGTAAGCGTAGTACCGCTTACAGAATAGCTAAGTAGTCTTGCACTGTAATTAGAAATATCAATGTTATTAACTGTCATTTCTGTCATAAATCATTACCCTCCCAAGCTAATTCTTCTGACATATACGGAGCAGTCGCAACGGCGAATTCTCTGCCGTCAACCTCAAGATGATTTACTATGTTGCCTTGTAGCACTACTTTTTGTTTATCAGCATTTTGCATATCAACTGTATGCACTACATTAGCAGTGAGCTGTTCTGCTACAAAGTTTTTACCTTCTGCTACGGCAGCACGCATTTTTGATACTAAACTGTCAGCTGATATACCCGATTTCAAGCGTTTGGTAAATGTTGACGCCACATCATCAGCTTGCTTATACAGCTTCGGCGCTTCGTCTTTAAGTCCGTTTTCGCCGCCCTCAAGAGTGTACTTGAAAATTTTGCGGAACACTTTGGACGGAGAGTGTATATCCCACTTCTTTTTGAAAATTGCAAGAATATTATCAGCGACCGATGAAGCACTTGCATATAGCTCAGGTGATCTTTCTTTTATTCCGTTAATCATTCCCTGCATAGCTTCATCCATAGTCTCTTGGCATTCAGGAGGCAATTGGTCATAATTGTTAATAATATCTTCAACAACTTTTTTATCTTCATCTGAGATTTTACCGCCGTATAGTTCTGTTTGGGATAGCATAGCTAACCAAGTTGAAAGCTGTTCCCGTTGATTTGTGTCAAATGATTTTGTGAATTTATCGTTTATATCAGCCAATTTTTTATTATGTTGCGAATACTCATTTGCAATTAATTGGTCATATTTTTGTTCAATAAGTAATGTATCGCAACCGCCTGAATCATATTCTTTTTTAATTTCAGCCTGCTTAGCTTGCTCAAGTGCTACAAGGTTGTCGTTACTTCTTTTGTTTTCTCTTGCAATATCTTCATTATACTTTTTTTGATTTTCGGAATAAGTTTTTAAACCATCAGCTCTATCTTTATAGCCATCTTGTAAAATTTTGAGAGTTTCGGAACAAAGTGTATTAGCTTCGGCAACTGCAGCATCATAGTCTTTGTTGGCGGCTTCTCGCTGTTGGTTATACCATTCATCCGTATATTGCTCATCAGTACCAATTAAAGCTCTTTTTTCTGCAAGCCAATTGATTTTTTGTTGTTCAGCCGCTTTAACAGTGTCATCTCTCGTTTGTTCTGCTGTTGCGGTATATTCACTTGAGTAAGCCTCATATTCTTCAAGTGATAAATCATGATTTTCTGCTAAATCTTTAGCCATATCCTTAACAACACCCTGATAAGCTTCCTGAACCTTTAGCTGTTCATCTGCAAGCTCCTTTTGCTTTGCGAATAAATCATCAAGTCTTTGAATTTCTTCCTCAGTCAGACTTGTTCGTTCTTCTTTGGCGTGTCGAGCTATTTCCGTAATTTCAGTCTGTACTTCATCCATTTTTTGAGTTAATTCAGACTGTCTTTCATTTGAAATAATGATAGCGTCATTAAATCCTTCGAGTGCATCTCCGGACTGCGAAAGGCTGTTAATATAATTAGTTGCACCATCAGCAACATTAGCATAAGCTTCAGCTATTCCTTCATATGATTCTGCAAGCATTTCTTCCGATGATGTCTCTTGTTCAACACATAAATTCAAAGCTGCTATTCCTGCCGCAAGAGCCGCTACAGCAGTAATTACTATACCTATTGGATTCAGATTCATAGCTAAATTCCACGCATACTGAGCCGCAGTAGCAAGAGTTATTTCACCTGTCAGTGCTCCTACTGCTATTTGCTTTAAAGTTATTGTATTAAGTGATGCAGCTTCTGCAAGACTTTCAGCAGTTACTGCAGCTGTATGTGTTGTAAGTAAAGCTGTAACTGTAGATATTATAGAATAAGATTTAAAAGCTACATAAACAGAAGTTATTATGCCTAATAGTGCATCAGAATTATCAGCAAGTAAGTCTATTGCTTTAGACAACGGCGGTAACACTACTTTTGCAACATTTGTAAATGCTTTGCCTAAGTTGACTACAATGTTCTTCACACTTTCAATAGTCTTTTTCAGACCGCCATTTTCAAAAGATTTTTTAATAGTATTTACAGCCTCTTTAACAGGCTTTTGCAGCTCTTTGGGCAACAGCTTGTTAAGATTATCCACAAGCTCAGAAACAATAATTTTTGCTGCTTTTATAAGGTCGGGAGCGTGTTCTGTTACGCTTGTAATCAAGGTCTGAATTATATCAACAGCCGATTTTGCAAGCTTATCAGAATTATCAGCTATTCCGTCAACAAAAGCCTGTAAAAAGTCAACAGCGGCATTTATCATTTCAGGGGCAGCCTCTGCAGCTTTAACTGCAAGTTCGCCGAAAATGGCTCCTGCTTCTTCAATCATTTTTGAAAGACCGCCACTTTTAAATGCTTCTGTCAAACGATTTACATAATTTTGAGCTTCAACAGCTGCCTCTTGCAAAGGAGCTGACATTCCCTCGTAGATTTCAATTCCTAATCCCTCAAGAGCAGACTTTAGAATCGTAATCTGACCTTGCAGATTGTCCTGCATAGTATCAGCCATTGACTTAGCCGCACCGTCAGCATTGTTGATGTTTTGCGTTAAGTTATCAAAGTCAGAGTCACTTGCGTTTATGATTGCAAGCATACCGCTCATTGCCTCTTTACCGAAAAGAGTGCTTGCGGCTGCTGTCTGCTCGGTTTCGCTAAGACCACCAAACTTTTCTCTTAGAGTTTTTAAAACATCTATAAGTGGTAAAGCGTTGCGCTCTGTATCGGAAATTGAAATACCGTACTGTGTCATAACATTAGCCATATCCTCGGTAGGAGAGGCAAGGTTAGAAAGTGCCGTTTTAAGGCTTGTGCCTGCCATACTGCCCTTAACGCTTGCATTAGCCATAAGACCGAGGGCAAGGGAAACATCTTCGACAGAGTAGCCCATTGTGCCTGCGAGAGGTGCTACATACTTAAAGCTCTCGCCAAGCATAGATACATTAGTATTTGCCGAGCTTGAGGCTTTGGCAAGTACATCTGCAAAGTGCGTGCTGTCTGAGGCTTTTAGGTTAAACGCTGTAAGTGCGTCTGTTACAATATCCGAGGTTGTTGCTAAGTCCAAACCGTCAGCGGCGGCAAGGTTCATAATACCGTCAATACCATTGAGCATTGATTCGGTATCCCAACCTGCCATAGCCATATATTGTAAAGCAGATGCCGACTCGGATGCAGAGAACTTTGTTTTTGCACCCATTTCTTTTGCCTTATCGGTCAGACTTTGTAAAGAATCACCTGTTGCACCACTGATTGCAGATACTTTTGACATAGCAGCCTCAAAAGATGAGCCAACGGTTGCCGCTGCGGTTGCTCCTGCACCAAGTACGGCAGTAATACCTGCGAGCGTTGTTGTTACAGCCGATACACCCGCTTGAGCGATTGATTTTATTTTATCAATACCGCCCTTAAAGCCGCTTGTATCTATTTTTGTATCAATTTTAATAGAGCCATCATATGCCAAATTACTCACCACCATTTAATGTTTTAGTGAGGTCATCGGCACATAATGGCTCTACTTGACCTTATTTAATTTATTTTTGCTATCGTTTATTACGATTTCAAACTGTTTCTTACAGTTTCGCCCTTTGCAGCATACAAAAATGCCCCTACACCTTGACGATTTGTCAAAGTATATGGGCATTTCATAACCGCAGTAAGGACATTTAATTTTTGATTTGCTTTTCATCATTTAAAATTAAAATCAATTACTCTAATATTATCTTTTTGAGCCTCTGATATAAATAAAGTTTCATTTTCAAAAGATACCTTATCTGTTTTATAATTAACAAGTATATCCATTTGCTCTTGTAAGCTTAAATTGAAAATATCAGACTTTAACGCTCTTACAAGTGCTTTGTAACAGATATCCTCCGTACTTTCAGTTGATAAAATCACATTAATATAATCTACTGAAATTTTATCATCAAGTTTAAGCAGAGCAATATCTATATCAATCTTGCCATTATCCGAATTAACCAAGTATAGATTGTCGCTGCATTTTTTATATGTAAATTTTACACCGTCTATCGTAAAATCAGACACAATACTTTGAACGAGCTCGTCTTCACTTAATGAAGATAGCTTTTCACTTTGTGTAGTTTCAGGCTTAAGAGTATTTTCCTCAACTGTTTCATTAATAGCTGATGTTGTTTGTGAATTATCAGTAAAAGAAATACTTGAATCGTTATTTACATTATTTGAGCAAGCTGTGCAGTTGATTGTAATCAATGACAAGATAAGAAAGCATAAAACCTTTTTCATAATACCACCTCGTGAAATAATATAACTTTAACAATATTATACAAATTTCACAATAGATTGTCAATTGTTTCTCCGTTAATAAGTGCGTCTTCAATGCTTGATATTTGCTTTTGCACTTCTTTTTTGAGCGGAAGTTTGTACTGCTTTTTCATTTTTTGATAAAATGCTTTTTGTGAGGCAGTCATCTTTGAATTGATTTCTATCGACCTGTAACCCATTATTTTTACAAACTCTGTGCTGTCTGATAATGACAGCATAAGAGCGTGGAACTTCCACCAATGGAGCTTAGCAGAGTTTAAATCAATATGATACTGCTGCATAAACGCAGCACAGATATAACCGTCATCATATTCGTAGCTGAACACTTCTTTATGAGATTTACCGTTAACCTTCTGAGGAGGCTTTCCGCAGCGGTAAAACCAAAGAATTTGATTTACAGTCTTTTCATCGGCAAATGACGGAGGTTGATTTTTGCAAAAAACAAGATTTTTAATATCAGCTAAAGTATTTTCTGCTTTTTCCGCATTTTCCGATAAAAGCATTTCAAATTCCAACCAAGTTCTGAAATCAGTGTTGATTTTGTATTCCGTTCCGGCAATGTTCAATCTGTCGGGCACAGAATTAATAAGCATATTCATCACTTAACAATCTTTGGGCGGTTGTTGTAATGATTTTTGCGCTTATTTCTACGCTGCTGACGGTTGCCGAGTTTTGATTTATACTGTTCGCCGACTGCCTTGTCAAGCTTATTAACCGCAACAATAACGCCCTCATACGCATTAATGCAGGTTGTAAGATTTACAGATTCACCAAACACCTTTTTTGCAGTACCGTCACCGAAAACATCATCAAAGAACTCAAAAATAGCAGTGCACTGAATACGAATAAGCTCTGACCTGCGTTTACCGTTTGTATCAAGCTGTTTCATTTTGTCGCTGACATTATCGTTAGCCTTTTCAAAGCGCTCCATTTCAAGTGCGTCTGCAACATCAATGTCAGGCAAGGTTACATTATTAATAATCATTGTTTATGCCTCCTTAAGCAGATTTAGCAGTAAATGTTTTAGTGGATGTATCAAAAGTACCCTCAACAGGGTCACCTTTGCCGAGAAAGTTTCCACTGCAGCCCATTTCGCCGTCATCATTTGTAAAGGATGCTACCTCAATTGCAACATTGAATTTTCGTGCGTGGTATGATGTATCAGTTGCAGCGTCTTTTTGGTCAAGATCAACAACAACATACTCGGTTTCTGCATCTTCGCCTACAAGCTGATTTTCTCCGATGTTGACAATAAAATTAATTGCGTCCTGCTCACGAATTTGATCAATATCAAAAGCTGTATTCCAATCGTAACCTGAAATAGATTTTGTTGCTGACTTGTCGCATACATACTTACGGCTCTTAGTCTGAGCAGACGGGTTTTCGTCAAGTGTCTTTGCTCCGACTCCCAAAAGTGCAAATGCTTTTGTTTTTCCGTCATTACTGCAATTAAGATAATTTGCCTGCATTCTTCTCTGTCTGATTACTTCACTCATTGTTTACCTCCAAATTTAGTATATTCAAGACGGCACTGTATTTGATACCTCGCCGTCTTAGTATCATTGTTCATTACATAGCCTGATGACAAAACCTTGATTGACTGAGCAGTACAGCCGTCAGGGAGCTTAGGTAATTTGCGATTTATGTTTTGTTCTGCAATCCAATCCTCAAGCCTTTCGTAAAACTCAAGGTTTGCCATATTTATTCCGTTTTCCTGACTGTAACATTCTCGGCTTGCAAAGATAAAGAGATACTGACACTTAGCAGAGCCGTCAATGTAGCTTTTTACTACAGTTTTGCAAGGTACAGTTTCAATGCTGTACTGCTCTGCATCTTCGCCGAGATAGTCAACATTCAGCTCTGAATCAGCCTCAAGAATTTCACAGTCACAAAACCATTTAAACAATGATTTTATAATTGATGTTTCCATTATTTACCTCCGCACTTTTCCTTTGCGGTTTTCAAAATGTCTTCCAAGTGGTCTGCTTTCATACGCTCGAACCAAAACTTACCTCGCAAACCGCCTTTTGAAGTACCTTCTTTGCCTTTGCCGGCATTCATATAGTAATTTGTGTGAGCATAGACAGCATCGTAAATAACTTCACCTTTACCAATCTTAGTGCCTGTAATGCCACTCTTTTTAAGATAGCCTGTGTCAAAAGGCACATAAGGGTCAGAACGGCGGAGGACTTCGCTGTCAACAATTTTCTGTACCTTGCCCTCAGCCTGCAAGCCACGGTCTTTAAGCATTGTTTCAGTAGTGTTAAAAAGCAGTTTAATTATCATTTAACCACCAATTTAATGTGCTTTGAATAGTTAGACGCATTAAGATTTTCAGTCACAGAAACAATCTCAAGTGCGTCATAGTTTTTAATTAAATCCGCTGCGTTTGATATATCGCAGTCAACCTCGCCTTGGACGATATAATCGCCTTTCTTGAGCGTAAAGCAGTTGTAAGCCTCATCGGCAGGCATTGCCTTGTAGGTTGCCTTGTCAACATAATTTTCAAGAGCCGAGTGTGGCACACGAATGATGTACTCCTCACTGCGCTTGACTTCCTTATCGGACACAAGCAGCTGGTCTGCACCATGGAAATTTACATCACGCAATGTGTATTTGCTCCATAGCTTTTCACGCCCTAAAGTTTTACTGCAAAAAAGCGTAACAGTTGTATGATTTGTAAACATCAACGCACCCCCTGATACAGTAAGCCTGTATTATACAGTTCTTGTCTGATCGCATTAAACATTGCTCTTCTTTCCATGTCTGTAAGTTCGTCAGGGTTATAGTCCTTGTATGTAACGCTGTAACCGTCCGTATTCTCTGACTTAATACCCTGCGGAATGTTCTCAATGCTTTTGCGGAGCTCATATGCCGCCTCGGCAGCGGCACAAACAGCATTTTTTACAGGCTCAGTAACCTCTTTTACTCCGCCGCTGACAATATAGTTAATTAAGCGTTCAGCCTTGCGTGCATAGCTGTTAAACTCCTGAGCAGGTATCAAAGTACCTGCCCAAGAATCTGTATAATAAGAATAATCTGCATACATATCAGGACACCTTAATATTACGGAACACACCGCACTTAGTTGTGTTTTTGAGAGCAACAGCGGCAACCATTTCAACCTCTGCTTTCTTAACCGCACCCGGTGCAGTGAGGTCAGGCATATATGTTTTAATGATTGATGAGCCACTGAGGGAAACACCATGGAAAGCATCAAGACCAAGCTGTACAGCGTAAAGATCTGTAAGACCTGTTACCTTCGAGCTTGATGCACCTGTTTCATAAATCGGCACACACGGTACTGTGGCAGAACCGTTGTAATAGTTACCCATATCGTAAAAAATGATATTGTCATAACCCTGAGCAGTTTTACCGAAAGCGTCCTCGGCTCTTGTAAGATAGCCTGCACGCTGAGCAACACTTTTGAGCTTTGCAATGAGCTTGCTGTTACCGAGTAAGAATGTTGGCTTGCCGTCAATACCACCGATAAACTCGTTGAGCATATCAATCATAGTCTGATAATTGCTTGTAAGATTTGCAGTTGTTGAAAGATCAACTACTGTCTTATTAGAGCCTGCATTGTACTCAGTGCTTGTGCCTTTAAGCAATGTTGTAAGACCGTCAAAATCAACTGCTTTGTCAGTTTTTGAACCGTTGATGCAACAATTCTGAAAATGGTTTCTTGTAGCAAGAGTCATCTGCTCAAGCTGGAACGCAATCTCGTTTGTTGTTGCCTCCTGTACCACACGGTCAACTTCACTTGCTCCACCAAAAATTTTAAGGTCAACACTTTTCTTAATTCTCTTTGCCTCGTTTGCTGTGTACTCGCTGTTGATTGCTCTGCCGGCAGCGGTTGACGGTGTCTGTAACTGCAAATAACCGTATGTCATTGTTGAACCGCCAACACCCGGTGATACGCAGTCATCAAAAGTGAGTTCGTCAATAAACTGTGAGCCACGGCGGAGAGTGTCGATAACTTCCTGTGTGACCTTGTCGGCTCTGCCGACACTTGCTTCTGCTAATGTAATAGGCATATGTTTTCCTCCTTATTTCTTGTAAAAATCTTCAACGGCAGACTTTATGTTCGAGCCTGACTTTGCTTTTGCTCCGCCTGTAGGTCCGCCGAGGTCGAGTTTCTTTTTAGGTTCGTCTGCAGCCTTGAAAAGGAAGGGCTTGTTTGTTTTAAGCTCTGCAAGCTGTTCGTCAAGACCTGTGATTTTGCCGTCTTCGCCCTGTGCAATCTTCGACATATCAAGATTAGCCTTGACAGATACCAAATCCGCTGCACCTGCGTTGTTGATTGCAGATTCAACCGACTGCTCAAATTTGTAGTCATTGAGCTTTTTCTCGCCGTCTGCCTGTGCCTGTGCAAGCTTTGTCTGCCAATCAGGGTCATAACCCTCAAGATTAGCGTTTGCGGTTTTAAGCTGATTTGACACATCGTCATACTTTTCTTTTTCAATGTACTGACCGCCTGCAAGGTTGCCGAGCTTGACATCTGCCGCATTGTTTACCTTTTCGGCAAACTGTTCAAATGTCAGAGCCTCATCACCAAACAAGGCTTTAAGGATTTCCATTAAGTCCATAGTTTTACCTCCGTTTAATTTATTTTTGAGTAATATTAAAAGCCCCCGAAAATCGGGAGCTTATAACCTAATTTATTCTACCAGTTCATATGTCCTTGCAAATATATCAGGTTTGCAAGGATATTTTTCACCATTAACACCAGTAATAATATAATCACCGGGACTTGCTGTCATATCACCTTCAAGTGTATGTATAACGATTTTTTTGTCAGTTTGATATGCGTCAATAATTACCTGTCTTTTTCTGTATTTTGCCATGAATATTCATCTCCAAATAAAAAATTAAGCAAAAGAAAAAGGAGTATTTCAAATACCCCTTTAAATACCGTTTAAAATCGTTTAATTTGCGTTTTAATTGATTAGTAGTGTAACTTTACATTTTATATAACAAAGCAGATACAGGCTACATTAAAAGTATTTTTCAATAGAAAAATCGGAATTAATAATTACTCCGAAAATTCTATTGTTTTCTAATAGAATTTTTCCTTTATTTTTAAGTTCGTAAGATTTAATTTGAGAACCGTCAACATCTTCTAAATAAGATAGTTCTTTTAGTCCTCTTATATTTTTTACAAGTGCTTTGTCTTGTTTGTAAAAAATTTTTCTATCATAAATATTACATATCTCATATTTATACATATTATTCAATCCAATCCGAATTTTTGATTCACTTTTTTATTTGGTCTCATAGAACTGTCAATTATTTTTTTGTATACATCATCATCAGAAACATTGTCCTTTTTATACTTATTAAAATAATAATCAAAATCTTGTAACGGATATTGCTCATCAAGCATTTTTCGTTCTTCTTGATTTTTCATTAGTTCTCGAGCTTGAAATTTAAATTGATTTCGTAAAGTATGAGCTTGTTTTGCTTGGTCTTTAAGAGATTTAGTTTTATCAATAAGATCATATATTTTCTTATCCTGAACATTATACCATCTGCGAACAATTGTGTCAGATAGTTTTCCTTTCATATATATTATATCGTTATAGTTACTATTTATCAAGAAATTATTGTTTGAATCTATAACTTTTTGAGATATAGTCTTATTAAAGCCATACTTTTGCACTCTGTCGCTACGCTTGAGCAAGCCTGTTTTGTCGCAGAAATTGTTAAGCTCAGCTTCACGATTTTTCAGCTTTACTGATTCTTTATTAAAAATGTTCTGATAAGCCTTTTTTATTGCTTCGTCATCGGCATTTTTAATGCTTTCATCGTAAGCGGCAAGTATGCGTTTTGACTCCCTGATTTTTCTCTCATAAGCTCGTTGCTTTTGCTCCGCCTCATAAAGCGTGTGCATAGAGCCGTCAGGATACTCAATATTTTTAGCGTCCATCTGCTTTAGCTTTTCTTCGTCATACATACGGGTACTGCCCTCAAAGTACGGATACCAATCGTGCCTGCAGTTCCACCCCTTAAAACCGTCACCCGAACCGTAGCCAATGTCTGACAAGGAAAGATAACCTTTTCTGCCGCTTAAACTCACAACCTGACCTTGCCAATACGAATGACTTGGTCTTGCTCCTGCGTGAGCGGTAATCTCCATAAGGTCACAGCCAAGCTCACGAGCGTTGGCAAGGCATATTTGACCCGTGGTCTGACCTATGCCTGTCATAACATTGCGGCGAACCGCTACATCAAGCCTGTCACGGTGTCCTGACGGATATATAACAAACGCTCCGTCTTGAGCTACCTGTTTAATTGCATCAGCAATTGCCTGTTGCGGAGTAAACGCACCGCTTGATGCTTTTAATTCGGCAAGACTGCAAGCATTGATAAAACTCGTTTGTGATGATACCGCCGTTGTCAGAGTGAGATTGCTTAGGTTGCCATGTGTCTTTTTGTAGCCTGCCTCAAGTATTTGCAGCTGAGTGTCGGAAACTTTAATGGACTTCGGATTCAGTCCGTTTGCTCTGTATATTTCGTTGTCATACTCTGTTGCGGTAATGGCAGCGTCTTCAAACAGCTTTTTAAGCTCCGTTTCGCATTTACCGCTATACTTTGAAATACTGTTTAAAATGTCAGAGTTAAGCGTACCAAGCTCCTGCATATGCTGTGCCTGCCATATTGCCGTATCTGTCATTGTTCCCGTCTTAGCCACTCTGCGTGCTATGTCACGAACAATAGCCTCCTCAAGCTTAGAATAAAGTTCTAATATGTCATCCGCACAGTGAGCAAGCTGTTCAGGTGTAAGCATTAAGCACCACCCTCGTTAAAAAAGCTCTGCACTCCTCTTTCGGGCAACATCTCCGTCGCCTGCTTATCGTCAACTCCGTAACGCCATTTGAGGTAGTCGGTCTTTTTGCGGATACCGCTGTTGACCTCATTGAGCTGTATTGCCTGCTCCTTGTCTTTATCCTCAAGCACACCGTCGCCCCAGTTAAAGCTAACTTCGTACTCTCCGCTTGGAGAAAGATTACAGGCATCAGCCATAGCATTGCACGCATATATGTAGTCTTCAAGTACAGCCTCAAGAGAGGACTGCATATCGGAAACAGCAGTATAACTGCGCTGTTTAGACGCCTTAATTTCTTCCGCTGTTTTATCTACATTCTGCGGATTAGAGAGTGTGCCATAGGCAAGGGAGCAGTTCCATTCAATTCGTCTTAAAATTTCATTAAGACCTCTTGCGTAGTTTTCATCACGCAAATTTGGATTAAAAACTTCATAAAACGACTTATCACTGTTTGAGTCAGAGTCAATGTTGATTTTCCTAAAAAGCCTGTCACGAGTAGATGCTGTTTCAAGTGATTTTTCACCCGGTCGCTGTCGCAAAACTTCTTCGCCTGCATCAACAGCAAGCTCACCGCCTTCAAATTCCCACAAATATCTGTCCCATTGTAAATCTGCCTCGTTGAGTAATTTAATTGCTCTGCTGTAAACTGACACTCCGAGAGGACTGTCGCTTTCAATGTGATTTGCAAACGGTACTTTCCAAAATGCAAACAGAGGACGGTCAACATCATTTATGACAATATACGGATCAATTCCTGCCCACATTTTGCTGTCAAAATTTTCAGGCTTAATTTCGGATCCGATGTTGTCTGGATTGGAAGAAACAAAAAAGTGACTTTCAATCGTATGCGATTTGTTTTCGTAACTGTAAGTCTGCTTTTCAATTCGAGTGTAGTAATTTTTTCCTTTGACTTCCTGATTAAAAAATGCAGCAGCGGTAATTATACCATTGCTGTAACTAAGAGGGATAAACTTGTCCTGTGTGTTGCAATCGGGGAGTATAACACCATTGCGAACATATGGCTTAAGCATTATGCCGCCAACAGTACAGCCTGCCTCAAGTCTTACTCTAAGCTGTTTAGTCAGTTTTTCGTACTGTTCCTGCAAATAGTCTGCTCGCTTTGAACCTGTTATCTTACTTTCAAACTCAATCATAATAAGTCTTGCAAATTCTGATGCTATCGTAGCTCCGAGATTGAGCGTTTTGCCGTGACAGGCATTACTCCACCGTGGTTCATCAGCATAAATTTCAAGCCAATCTTCCATGGCGTCTTCCATATCATCATAATGATAACTTACTATATCGTCCGGAGATAACTTATTCACGAGTGTCCTTAGCCAACTTAAAAATACATATTTAGCACGCCTTTTCAAATTCTCACCCCCTAATCGTTATATTTAAAAGTCTTGCGTAGAATCGTGTACGCAAAATATCTTATATCGTCCATTGCGTGGTCGTTTTCCTTAATGACCTTATCTTCTTCGGCTTTATCGTCCCAACGATACATACCAAACTCTTCTTGTGATGCCTTACACTTAACTCCGATTTTAATGCGACCGTCATTAAGCATCTGACTTGTTGTTCTGATACCGTTAAGCACATCATTTTTTGCTGATTTCACAAAAAATTTACCGTGCTTTTTAATCGTTGCCTTAAATGATGCAGCTGACGGGTCAATGATTACATATTCAATGTATCTGTCGCCTGCAAGCCTTTCAAGCTCTGCATAATGCTCTTCATCTGTGCGTTGGTATCCCTCTTTACGGCTGTTATAATAGTATTCGTCAACCCTGATAGCCTCTTTGTCGGTAACGCACCACAGTCCTATAGAACAAGGGTTAATAGTACCGTAGTCCATTGAGATGTACCACCGACCGACAAGCTTATCGGGGTTGCCGTTCCACAGCCTTTCGGATATATGGTCGTTGAAGTCCTGATAAACAAGTCCCTCTGCAATTACCCATTCGCCCAAGATAAAACGACGGAAGAAAGTACCTTGATAAAGGCTATAATACCGCTGCTTAACCTTTTCGGATAAGCTCAAATTATCATCCATTAAAAATTTAAGTCGTAAAGCGTGCTTATTTTCAGCCTTTAAAACCCATTCTTGATAAAACCAATGATTAGGATTATCGGGGTTGCAGTTGAACCAGAACCTTGCGCCCTCAACCGAGCAACGGGCGAGAGCCTGCTCAACGAATGAGCGTGGCATCAGAGCAACCTCATCAAAGAGTACGCCTGCAAGCGTAACACCCTGAATCAAGTCCTGCGAGCTTTCGTCCTTACCGCCGAAAATGTAAAAAGTGTTTGTCTTTCCGTTTTTACTGACTGTCAGTGAGTTTTCCGAGCGTTTGTCCTTGATGTCATATCTGTGCTTTAGCATATTGATAAGCGGCTTAATAACATTTCTGCGGCAAGAGCCTACGGCCTTACCGCAGATTGCAAAGTTGCAGTCCGAGAAGGTATCCATTGCCCATATCAGAAAGGATATGCTCATACTGACCGTCTTACCGGAACGGACAGAGCCATCTGCTATGATTGCATCGTATTTATCCTTAATTCCGTCAACCTTCCACCATGAGAGAACTTTAAGCTGTTTCTTTGAAAATGGTTTAAATTTCATCAGCAAAAGCCTCCTTGCCTGCGCCTGCAAGCGCTTCAATCAATCCGTCGTCAACACTGACAACAGTTTCAGGCTTGAAGTATTCGGCGTACAGCTTGATAGCCTGGGTGTCACCGCTTTGGCATTTCTTTATCAGTGCTTCACGGATAGCCGTTAATTCGTCATTTTCGTATTTTTCAATCAGGGCGTTGAGCTTTTTGCGAAAATCCTTTGACTTGACAACTCCGTAGGAGAGAGCCAAAGCCTTTAAGTCCTCCACAATATTAAATTCCTGCTTTGTATTTGTATCTTTAAGTAATTGTTCAAGTTTTGACAGCTTATCCATTCGCACTCACCTCCAAAATAAAAACACCCATTAAAGGGTGCTTAAAATAAGTTTAAATACCGTTTTATGCAAGCTTCGCCATCCGCTAACTTTAAGTGTTATCGGTACAAAGCATATAACAACCATTCATCAAGCGAAGACGAATCAATCCGCTGTCTGCTCCGGCATTTGTTCTGTATCTTCTATAAAAGATACTTTTATTTCTTTTTCTTCTCCGGCAACAGTAACCTTGACTGTTGCTTTCTTGTATCTGCGTTCAATTTTTACAATTTTATCTGCATAATCTGTTAAAAATCCGCTGACAACTTTATAACTGTCGTCATTAAATTTTAAAACTGACGGTTCAGATAGCAAATCCGATAACTTGAGAACAAACTCTGATTCACTCTCGCTTAACGGAATCGGATTCTGACCTCCGCCAAGAATTTTAATTATTCCGCTTATGTTATTCATAGCGTAGTATTTTGCCCAGCTGTATCGCATAAACACAAAAACATAACCTGCAAAAACAATGTATGCTTTCTTAATCCATTTTCCGCTCTTGCGAATAATACGATTTTCAATAGGTACAGCCGTTGAAAAGCCTCGGCTTTCTAATGCTTTAGCAATGTCAAGTTCACTGTCTGTTCTGACATGTAGTACATACCATTCGTATTTTTCCATACTAAGCCTCCTTAGCTTGTTTTTTAAGCTTCGTAATCTCTTCCATAAGCTCATTGTACAAGCGTGGGTTACTTTTCTTGATAGTTTCATAAAGCAAGCTCTGATTTTCCTCAAGTGCAATCTGCTTGTCTGACTTGACATAAATGTCTGTTTTGCGTTTGTAAGCAACTGCTCTTGCAAGTGCCGTAGCCTGTCTTAGCAGGTCGTCAGCCGACACATCATCAAATTGCCCTTCGTCAAGCTTTGCAATAGCGTCAAAAACTTTTTGAGATGCCATTCGTAAAATAGCCTCGGCAGGGTCAAGTTCGGGATAACGCTCTGTTTCTGTGAGTATCATTCTGAAATTTTCCTGTGCTATTCTGAGCTGTTGAGCGTTGGCAAGAAAGCGTGATGCGTAACGGCTTACCGCCGCCTGAGAGAGCTGTTCGCCGTTCTCTGACAGATACGCTACAATTTCACGGTAGGTCTGACCGCTTACAAGCATCTGATCTACGGTGTCCTTGAGGTCGGCAGGGAGCTTGTCTATCTTTCCGCAGGCTCTGCGGTTAGTTCTGCTCATAGCTACACCTCAACTAAATCATCAAAAATATTTCCTGCAAGCAGCTTAATACCTTTTGCTGTAAGCTTAGCTTCCAGCTCGTTGTAATCAACATCCGCAATCTCAGCAGGTTGTTTGGTTTTGATATGCCTTAAAGAAATATAGCCGCTTTCTGATAGGTAGTTGATACTGTCGAGATAATCTGCATCCTCAATATCATCAAGAGCATATCTGACCTCTGAAAGCTTCTCGTATTTATAACGGAGCAGATTAATTGTTCTGATAACTACACCATTATTTTTTATAAAACGAGTTGCTCTTATCCTCTTAATAGCCTCATCCTTATCTGGTATCATTGCCGCTACCCTCCATCTGCTGTTTTATCAGTAAATCGTAGATTTTATCAATCTTTTTATCTGTCTGCATCTGCGAACGGTAAAAGTCAGGCTTAGTCAGGCAACTTTCTTTTATCTGCTCAACATCAGTCTGCAACTTACCGATAGATTTATTTAAATCATTTTTAACATCTTTCAGCTCATCTTTCGTAACATAAGACAGTTGTATCTCTTTAATTTCCTTATCGTGCCTGTCAGCCTCATTAATAGTACGCTTAAGAAAAAAGCCGATAATTGCTATTGCTCCTGTTACAATAAGACCGAACAACCACCAAGTGTCTGCCGTAAAATTCATATTTTCTTTTCAACTCCATAAAAATAAGGTATTATCAAGTTTCTAACTCAATAATACCTTATAATTCTATATGTCTGTAGAGGATGAATATCCTATATTTTTCTCAAGCCACTAAATATCATCAAAAATACTTAACTGACCCTCAAGGCTGTTTTGTGAACATATTGTTCTTACATATCGTTCAGACAGATCATATTCTTTTGCAAGCAAACGACTGTTATAGCCGTTGTATTTAGCTTTGATTTCCGCATTTCTTTCTATTTTCTGCAGTTCACTGTATTTTTGTATATACACTGTATCACCACCGAAAATCTTGCAAAGTTTTACATAACTTTCAATACCTATTACCTCAGCTATATCACGCTGAGTGCCTATGAGATCATCAAGATGTATTTCCACCGTCCTTCCTCCTTTGAGCATTTGCAATGTATTTTTTTAGTATTTCAATCAGTTTAACTCCCTGTTGATATGTAAGCCAGGAGAAAGGGTCTTTCGGTATAGCGTCTATGTGCAGTTCCTTTTTTATAATTCCGCATAAGCGGTCGCCGAGCCTTGCTCCCGACGGCTTTATGTCAAGCTTTTCCAGACTATACATCAGCTGCCATACTTTCCTGATCTGACCGTCTGACATTTTGCCGATACCCTTTTCCTCACGCTTTTGTGCTTTGAAAGGATGCACCGTCTTTGGCTCTGTAAGATTAGCTATTTTAAGTTTGTTTGCAAGGTCTGCAACGACTTTTCTGTATTCCTGTTCATCAAGCTCTCGTACACTATTTTTCTGTGCTATGCTATACACAAGTTCGTGTAGCAGGTCATTTTTATTACCGCTTTCAACAAGTCCAAGCCTTGCGCCCATAGCATAAATTCTTTGAGTTTGCTGTGGTTTTAACAATTAATTCACCTCAGCTTAATGAAATTTTTGTGCTTTCCTCAACCACAAATGCACTTTGAATTTTAAGAAGAATATCGTTAATATGTTCTTCATCATCAATGCCGTTAATAGTGAGAAGATTTTTAAAATCCTGCCAGACGGCAGCATCAGAAATGAGATAAGCATATTCCTTTGCATCTTCCTCCGACAAGGAGGTAAACTTTAAGATATTGCTGACATCCTTGTCATAATTAATGCCCTTGCACTTCTTAAGAAGCTGCTTACGCTCTTCATCAGACACGCCGTTCATCTGCTCAATGACTTCTTTTACAGTGCATTTAACATAATTTCCTGTCCAAAGACCTATCAGCATTCGCTTTGCCGGAGCTGATAAAGAATAGTCTGTCTTTTCTGTTACTGCGTCCTCGTATGCTTTACCAAAAATTATTGGTAAGAAAGAATCGTATGTAACCTTAAGACTTTCAGCTGTAACGGCTGTCAGGTCAAAAACATCACCCTCATATCGAATACTCTTATACTTCGTATTCTCAAGGTCAGATGTGCACTGCTTTATAATTTCAGCCTCAAGCTTATCCTTACGCTCCTTGAGCTTTCCCATATCAACCTTAATTGCCGCAAGCTCATCAATCTGTTTTCTTAAATCAGTCATTTGTTACATCCACCTTTGCAAGTAATTTTTCAACACATTTGCGGCAAATAACAACATTGTCAGCAACGATTACATTCTCAACCGAACCGCAAAAGCGACAGCAGGGAGCTGACGGCTTAATTGTTACCGTTCCGTCAGCCGAGGTGCTAATATTAACAGCGTTGCCGGGGAACAATCCTGCCTCGGCTCTTATCTGCTTTGGCAAAGTAATTGAGCCGTTTTTACATATCTTTTTTGATGTCTCCATATGTGTTTACCTCCTTAAAATTTATTTTTGAATTGTGTGTTCCTCACTCTGCATTCTCACGGGCTTGTGACCGTTCCTAAGGAGCTGCATTAAGGAACAGGGAAATTATCCCTGAATCCAATACTGATCAATACTTTTCAACAAAGCATTTAAGTACATATTTGCTACTGCTTTACCATTCTGATTTTTTATTCTCTCGAGGTGAATCACCATTAGAGTTGCAAGTTCTGTCGTTACATCCAAAGGCTTTCCTGCTATGGTAGCATCTCTTTCGCCATCATCTCCGATTACTGAGATAATAACGGTTTTCTCTGCAATAATAGCTTTCTTGGCTTTCTCCATCAAATCGTTTATGTATGCACAGCCTGCCTGTTTAGCTATCTTTTCATCAAAAGTAATATCCATTATAAAACCTCCAAAATTTCGATATTTGTATTGTTGTCGATAAAGTGCTTTTTCATTTTGCTAAAGTTTGTCCAATACGAAAAATACTCGTTGTAAGCGTATCTGTCAGCAAATTCTTTTTTGCCTTTCTTACTGCGTATTCCGCAAGCCTTAAAATCTTTTTCTTTTACAAGGGTTCGCTTTTTGCAGCAGAAGAAACGCCTGCGTTCCTCGCAGTCTTCAACGAGCCATTTGCCTTTGAAACCTCCGTTGATATAGACTGCGATAGCATTTTGAAATTGCGATTTTTGGCATAATATAAGCGTTACTTCGTATCCGTCAATAAGCAGCTTAGCTCCCGGTGAAAACACCGACTTCAATGCATTATCAACCTTTTTCCAATCTTCATTAGTCATTTTATTCTCCTTTGGAAGAGAGTATTATAATCTACATCAAGCAAATTGGATAATCTCTCAATGTTTTTAAGTCCCGGTTCCGATGCACCGGTTTCCCACTTAGTATATGTGGTTCTATTTATACCTAATCTGTCTGCAATTTCTTGCTGTGTGTACTCTTGTTTTTTCCTTAAAAATCTCAAATTGATTATAAAGTTCCTTTGTATTTCCTCTAACATTTATTTTCTGTTAACCTCCTTAAATAAACTGCAATAATCCCACCTTTCAACAGCAGAGTTTGAAGATATGCAATAACCTTTTTGACTGTTAAGGATACTTTTGCTGTAATTCAGACAGTTACCGCAAATACTGCCCTTACAAATATGTACTGCGGTAACTTCCTTTTGCTTTTCATTTTCTGCGTGTATTAACATTTTTATTCCTCCTGAATAGTTTTAATATATCTGTTTTTAATGCCCAACCAAACCATACACAAAGCACTACACAGGGAATAAAAAGCATTTCAACACCATATGAGGCTATGCGAAATCCCATCTTTTCGAGCATTGCAAGGGTAATTGCTCCCATACAAAATCCTGTTAAAACATACAACATAATTCTCTTTAAACTCATTTTAAATTCCTCCGTAAACATTAATTTTCATGGCTTTAGCCATTGCAAGTAAACCGTCATATGTAATATTGCCGTTGTCAACTGCATTTGAAAATACATTACTTGCTCCTCGAATACCCTGCTCTGAGCGAGATATTCCGAGCAGTAAACCTTTTGCTTTTTCGTCATCTGCAACAGGAGGGAAAAGCAACGCTATATCATTTGCAGTAATTGATGTTGTGTGTCTGATTTCAGTAAGCTTAGTTCTGTTTCTTATTTGAGCAAATGCCTCTTTACTTCTTCCTGTGTTTGTTACAGTTTCAATGTTGCCGACAAGGCAGATACCAAGCAACGGGTTACTGTCGAAAAACGCTCTGATTGCCTCAATGGTCTTAATAGGCAGGTGCTGAGCCTCATCAATAATAAGAACCTTACGCTCGCCTGCAAAGCTGTCTGACAGCCTCATCCACATCTCATCTTTGCGACCGCTTGCTGTAATCTTCTGTGTACGGCATAACAGCTTGAGAAATGCGTTAAGCGTAACCAAACAAGGATTGACGGTTACATAAATTGCACTTGACGGATAATCCTCTGCATATTTTTTACAAGCCATTGTCTTTCCGATGCCTGCATCTCCGCACTCAATCGCAAGTCCGCCTTTGAGGTGGCATAAGCGGATTGTTTCATATACACCCTCACTAATGCCTGTTGGCTTATATGTACCTGCAACAACCGCACTTTTAAGGTTTTCCGCTGCATTTTTATTTGCAAAAGCCTCTGATAATGATGCTTCAAACTTTGCTAAATCGCCTTTAAAATCACCTTTAAGATAAGTTGATATGTATGCAGGCGACCAACCGAGAGCTTTAGCCGCTTGGTTTTGCGAGCCTTTGCAAGCGTTTTTAATATAATCTCTTAGCTTTTGCTGTAATTCAGGATTGATTGACATATTTATTCCTCCCTCTGTCTTTCTTCAAGATTCCTGATCATCTTTGCTTTATCAATTTTTACTATGTTATTCTGACCGACTGCCACAGGCAACTGTTCTGCCGTTTCATCGGCACGATGTACGGAAATTACTTTCGGATTTATTTTCTCTGCTTTTGCTTTGTTTTCTTCGGCAGCGGCAAGCACAATTTCAAGAGCCGTTTTCTTGCCGAGTGCGGTAATCTGACTTGCTTTAAGCTCCTGCTTTGTGAGCTTTTCAAGACTTCTGACTTTGCGTAAAGCCTGTCCTACTGCGTCTTTAGATGAACCATAAGTAAGTACCGCCTCATTATCAACAGGTACAGTCATTATGTAGTTATCATTTAGGTCATACACTCTAACTGTTGAAATATCCTCAGGATCATATCTGCAATACATTTCCTTGCCAAAGTAATTGAGAATAAGCTCATCGTTGTAGTAATCAATCTTTTCTCCTGCAATAGTAAGATGTACGCCACGCCTGCCGACTTTCTGACTTCTTGTGCTACGCATAAGCATAAGGTTAAGGTCAAGCTCCGAGGCAACTCGCTTTTCTTTGAGTTGTTCACGATACACTTGCATTCGGGTTTTACCGCTGTCGGCATTAACTGCACCGCTGTAAGGTTTTTCGTTCATATAGTATGTTAAGATGTCCTCAACAGCCTGCGTGAACTCATAATCTGTCGGTATATTATCATTGTCCTTAATGACTTTTTTAAGCCTTTCAGGGCGTTCTACAACATTACCACCTGTGTAAGTCGGAAATAATCTTGATAGTCTGTCCTTAACATCTCTAAATCTGCGTTCAATGATTTTTGCCTTAGCATTTCGTACTATTGCATTCGTCATTTTTATGCCGAGCCTTTCAAAGACAGGTGGTGGAGCAAACTTAGCTTTCTGACTTTTTTTAAGTCTATGACCAAGACCACCAACATCAAATGTCAAGAACTCTCGACCGTTATCCACATATATATTCTCAGGTATGCCATATTTTGCAATTCCTTTTCTCAAAGCAATAAGTGTAGCTTGTGATGACGGTGCATCAGTTACATAGCACCCTGTAAAAATGCCCGAACGAGCATCAAAAAATGCTGTAAGATAAAGCCTGTGAATACTGCCACTTTCACCTTTTGTTTGCACATCAAATGTATGGTTATCTGCAATCCACCATTCATTCGATGCCATACCCTCATATGTTCTGCGTATGTACGGAGCACATCTATCTCTAAATGCTTTCATACCTTCACGACCCATAATCTCAACCGGCTTAGGTATTGCCGTTTGTACTTTCCTGTAAAATGATGCATAAGCAGGGAGCGGTAATAACTGTGGAGCTTCCCTTTTAATCCACATCTCCGTGTATTCATAACACGCCTGGATAGGGTGTTGTGCTTCGTCAAGATAAAAACTTAAAAAACATTGCCACGCTTCTTCGGGGATAGATGATGTACCTTTTTTCCATGAACCTCTGTTATCCAGTAATCCTGCAAGGTCATCAGCTTTTAAAGCTGCTTTTTTGCGATATAAAATACCTTTTGAAATATTTAGATCAGGGTTTGCAACCTTTTGTAATTGCACAAATTTTTCTGTTGCAGGTACTTTCTGCAATTTTGATGTTGCACAATACTCATCCCAAGCATTAAGTATTCTTATCCATTCAGCAATTTCCTCACGTTGTTCAGCTGTAAACTCGTCAAACTCCTTGTGAGGTCGCTGTGTTTTTTCCTTTTTGTTTGCCAGCAAATTTTCAGGAATATCTATTGCGTGAGATTTATAATATTTGAGTTGCTCTTGCTCTGTAAGTTCTTCAATCGGAATTAAATATTTTTTTCGATTATTTTTATTAACAGACACTTTACTTAAAAGTGAACCATCTAAAATAATTTTTTTAATGTACTGAGGAGAACATCCTTTTAAATCAGCAACTTCTTTAACAGTAAGATAAGTCAAAAAATCACATCCTTTTGACCTGCCATCATCAGAGCAGGGAGGTCATTTCCTGCTGACCGCCTTACGGCGGTTTCGGCTTTGTTTAAGTATCATAATGTATCTTACGTGTATCTCCGGCATAATCTGTATGTCGTCTTATATGTTCGTTATATCGTCCGCTTTTTTTAGCTTCATATACAATGTCTGAAATTTGATTAGGATTCCTGTCAAGGTCATTTCCAATTCGTTCTACGCTGTCACCTCGCCAATAATATACACATACAAGAAATTCTGTATCAGCAGTAAGTTCTCTGTATGGTTTTTCGATTTTCTTTTTAGGCTTACGAACTGGATGTCCGCATCTATAACACTGCTTTTGAAAAGGATAAACAGTTTCAAATTTTACACCACAAGTCACACATCTTTTGCCAATAAGCTCACCCATAATTGAGCCTCCTATTTTTATTTAAAAAGACCTTGCAATAAATTCTTTAACAGCTGATGTACGGTCAGAGAAGTAACTTCCGCTGTACGGGTCACCGTCACTATCAAGCCACCATACAACCCACGGCTCAACTGCTTTTGGATTGTGAGCAATAATTACACGATTATTTACATTTCCTAAAACTGTGTATCTGTTAAATACTTTTCCAATCATAGATGATTATCTCCTTTTATAATCTATTGCAGTAATCATTAATCATCAAAATTGCCTCATCAATTGTATTTGCATGAGCAATTGCTTTATATGTATTACAGTAATAAATAGTATATTTTTCACCTTCCTCAGCCCACGGACGAATGAATCTCGCTTTATTCACATCAAAATGAACATAGTTTGGTAATTTCTTATCAGCGTACTTTTGTAATTCTTTTGTTGTCATAGTAAAAACTCCTTTTTATAATTTTTATATACCCTTGCAAAGTTTATCAACAGTAGTATTGAGTGCTTCTGCTAATTCAAGACTTACTGCCAATGATGGTATTTTTACACCATTTTCTATATGAGCAATCATTGTTTGAGTGACACCCACTGCTTGAGCAAGTTCTTTTTGAGATAATCCTTGCTGTTTTCTGAATTTTTTTAAATTTTCTGCTATTTTCATATAAATACCTCCTTGTTTTTAAAATATGACTATGGTATTATTTATTTAATTAATGACTATGGTATTATTATACTTTACATTTGTAATGTAGTCAAGTATCTATACTTTACAAATGTAAAGTTTGGAGGAATGCATAAATGTTTAGTGATATATTTAAACAACTTATACAAAATAAAGGTGTTACAGTTTACCAAATATCTAAAGATACTGGAATAAGTGAATCATTAATGAGTCATTGGAAAAGTGGAAGACAATTACCTAAGTACGACAGCTTAAACATTCTTGCCGATTATTTTAATGTTTCCGGAGATTTTCTTCTTGGCAGAACTAATGAAATATCAAATCTGGTTGAAAAAAAAGAAACACAAGAAGAAAAAGAGCCTACAAAAAGTAGAATTATTCCTTTATATATGACCGGAGCTTCTGCCGGCACAGGTAATTGGTTGTCTGACGATGTCCCTGTTGAATGGATGACTATTCCCAAGACTGCTATAACCGAACAAGCTGATTATATGCTTAAAGTTAGAGGGGATAGTATGCAACCTAAATTTTTCGATAATGATGTTTTATTAATAAAAAAATCACCTTCAATTTTAGAAGGTGAAATTGGGATTTTCATTCTTAATGGTGATTCATATGTCAAACAAATGGGCAGAGGGGAGCTTATTTCGCTTAATCCAGCCTACACTCCCATTAAATTGACTAATTATGATGACATTCGCTGTTCAGGAAAGGTTATCGGTACTGTTGATTTTGAATAAATATACATATTTTATAAATAATTATGCTAAATAAAATATTTAACAGATTATCAACAATCTAATTGCTGATTTGTTAAAAACATAGTGTTTATCGTAACGGCAACAAAGTTGCTATTGAATTTTAATTTTGTTGCCGTTAATTTACTTTAAGTAATTTGTTAATTATGTGGATATAATGCCAGTAAAAAGCCGATTTAAAGCCGTTTTAAACGCTTTTAAACACCAGATATTTAAAATATTACGGAGTAATCATTCTGCCTAAAAGCAGTTTAATTACTCCGGTTTTCTTTTTCGCACTAAATAGAAAAAGCAAGCCGTTTCTCAAAGTGTAATCTTTTTTTACACCTAAAAAACGGCTTGTTTACTATATTTTTATACTTTTAACTTTTTTTAACGGCTTTTTACGGTTTTTCCTATTATATGTGAAAACTTACAACAGGCGTAAGAAGAGATTTAAAATCCAATATGGATAGATTTATAGATTACAGCAAGCACATTTACAGCAAGCACATTGTTATTTAAAATCCAATATGGATAGATTTATAGTATCAATCTACCCACTCACGCAAAAATGCCTTTTAAAATTTAAAATCCAATATGGATAGATTTATAGAGCGTTGAGAAAATTTGTGAAACAAATTCGGCGCAATTTAAAATCCAATATGGATAGATTTATAGACTATGTATCAGAACATAAAGACGATATGCTCAATATTTAAAATCCAATATGGATAGATTTATAGATAATGAGTGTATTGATCATCAGTAATATTATAATTATTTAAAATCCAATATGGATAGATTTATAGTTTACCAAAGCTAACTAACTCACCTGTTTTCTTGTATTTAAAATCCAATATGGATAGATTTATAGAATTAAAGGTATTAACACTTTTCGTCCTTATATTCATTTAAAATCCAATATGGATAGATTTATAGAAATAGAAATCAGTAAATTTTTTATTGAGAAGTTCATTTAAAATCCAATATGGATAGATTTATAGGATTTACTTTTGTTATTTTCAGGATGTATTACTTTTATTTAAAATCCAATATGGATAGATTTATAGGTATTCGTTATTAGTTAATAATTTTCGTTCCTTGTAATTTAAAATCCAATATGGATAGATTTATAGTTTTCAAAAATTTTTATAATAAAGGAGGTTTTATAATTTAAAATCCAATATGGATAGATTTATAGGATTTGCTTAATCCTTCATTGAAAAATGGTACTGAATTTAAAATCCAATATGGATAGATTTATAGTAATAATTATAATTGTCATCAGTAATATCATAATTATTTAAAATCCAATATGGATAGATTTATAGTTTTGAGTATATTAAAATATTTTTGAGGTGTTTCAAATTTAAAATCCAATATGGATAGATTTATAGCAACTCAACCTTCAAGTGAACCTCTTGCTTTGCCTTATTTAAAATCCAATATGGATAGATTTATAGCTATGACTGCTTGTAGCTCGCATCAAAGGCAAACAAATTTAAAATCCAATATGGATAGATTTATAGAGATTTCGCAAGCGAAATCCCCACCGGAAACTCGCATTTAAAATCCAATATGGATAGATTTATAGCCGTGGGATAAAAGGATAAGTAATCATCGGCATTTTTCTGTGCTGTTTTGTCGATATACCAAATATTTATCAAATACTACTGTCATTTTAATATATCAAAAGCAACTATACCGATGATTACTTGATTTTTAGGTTCTGTCAACCTGCCGGGGGTTTTGTGCTATGTCAGGTCGACAATAAAAGCGTTACAAAAAATTTGATGTTTTATCATCCGTTTTTCCAAGAAAATCTTTATTCATCCACCGTTCTTCACGGGTATGAAACATTATTACCGAATCCTTGTCTTTTCTGATATAAACATCAAGTTCTTTTTGCAAAGCAAGTGAGTTTGCTTTACTTAAGTTTCCTTCAAAAACAGAGTTTTGAATATGTACAAGATATTTTTTGCAAATCTTAAATACCTTTGGAAGTATTTTTCTGCCTTTTTCATCACATATTATATCATATACAAGAATTACATACAATATTTACCACCACATTTCAAACCCTTTATATTCTTTTTCTCCTATAATGTGCTTTATCAGTTTATAAAGTTCAAGTCTGATTAAGAATTGATAAGATACATTTTTATTAAGTTCTTTGTGAAAAATAGTTGTCTTTAATTTTTCGTCAAATTCAGATGTAATTATTCGTGACGCTCTTTCGGTAAGCTGCAAACCGTTAAGTCCTTCTACAAAACTGCTTTCTGTTATTTGTTTTCGATTAAGCAAAGAAAAGATCAGACGATCCGCAATCAGCGGTTTGAAAATTTCCGATACATCAAGTGCAAGAGAATATCGCCTTGTACCCGGCTGATGAAGATAGCTTATTGTAGGATTAAGTTGGGTTTTATAAATTTCCGCCAGAGTTTTTGTATATACAAGAGAATTGACATATGAAATAAGGCTGTTAATCATATTGTCGGCAGGATGATAAACTCTTTTATCAAATTCAATATTCTGATCAATAATTACATTCCACGCTTTGTAATATTCCTGACGAATATTACCTTCAATTCCCATCAACTCTTCTATGGTTTCTACATCTGCAAGTTTTCTCCTCAAATTTTCTATAGTAGCCATTTGCTCTGACACATTCTTGCCTCTGCCGTTGTAGTATCTTAAGTTTCTGTAAATATTATAAGACGCAGCAACTATAAATTCTCTTGCTATTGATAATCTGTTTGAATAGTCGCCGTAAGCAAGCACTTGCTTAACCAAAAGCTGACCTGCAAGTTTTGTTTCCTTTGGGCAAAAACTTCCTATGTAAAATTGATAGTAATTGAAGAAATGTACAAGTATTCCGTATTTTGAAAATAAGTTCAGCAATTTAGATGTAACCGTTATTTCATTCATAATATAAATTTCTTTAATATTTTCTATCGGAAGATCTTTTACATTTCCGTCAATTGCAGTAAATCTTAATGTGTTGTCTTTTTGAGTTAAATTGCCTGACGAATATATGTAATAACTTTCCTGCATTTTATCACCTCAAATACAGCACAAATCATAGTAAGCACATGATTTGCAAATTCTTTTACTTTTAAATTTTGGCGGCAAAGCAGCCGATATAATTTTTACTATATCAGCTGCCGCACTTTCAAGCTCTCTTTCATCTTCTTCGCTAAGTTCAACATTAAGACTTTGCTTTAGCAAAGGATAATCAATTCTGCCTTTTATTCCCTCTACCCCACGCTTTTTCAGATAATAAAGATAGTATTTAAGTTGAGCAATACCCGCTTCCTCTATCTTTCTGCTTTTCTTTACCTCATGTAAAAGTTTATGCTCGGTAATAAAATCAATATTGATTGTGTTGTCGATCATAATATGTTTTTTCTTTTGCTTATAAGTGGTTTCATCTATAAGTTTTCCGATTTTGACATTTTCGTTTTCACTTTCCATTGCCAAACCGTTTGAAAAATACCACAGCTTTCTTTTACAAACATAGTAATAATAAATATGCATACCCGAAATATTATTTTCGTCCATAATCATACCTCATATAAAATTATCAGGTTCTCCGTTATCATCAGATTTATCTTGCTTTTTGGTTTTCTTTTCCTTATCAAAACTGATGCCGCATTCGGAATCATAACTGCTGTTAATAACAGGTAATTCAGTATATGGCATTTTTAATTTTTTTATTTCGTAATCGTCAATTCTGAATTTAGGTACGGAAACCGTGAAGCCAAGTATTTCTTCGTTTGCCTTAAGTTTATCATCTCTTGAATAAGTGTCTGATTTTAAAACTTCCAAAGCTTTTTCTATGGCACTTTCATTTTGATTATAAACATCAATCGGCACAGCGTCACTTCTGTCAATACTTCTTATTCCATCTTTTTTAAGAGAGAGATAATCGACATTTTCTTTATAATATTTATAAATTTTACGATATTCTTGAAAATATTTTGATTTTTCGATTTTTTCAACCGAAAGGTACTCATCTATAAGTTCTTTTTTAAGAACTTCAGAGATAATTCCGTCAACGCTTAAAATCGCCTGTTTTGACAACGAATGAATAGCATCGTCAACAAAACGATGTGCATTACCTTGAATTTCAGTAAATACAAAACAATTGTAAGATGAAAAGTCTTTATTACCCTTTCTGTTTACTCTACCAAAGCGTTGGAACAGGGAAAATAAATCTGATAACTCGGTAATAAGAATATCAAAATCAATGTCAAGACTTGCTTCGACTACGGATGTTGAAATCCATATTTCAGGTATATTCATACTTTCATTAGTTTTTTCAGAGGCTGCCAAAATCGCATTTTCTTTAGTTTTTCTGTCACTTTTTGTAAAATTGGAATGAAACAGATTTACCCTTGCGTTAATATCCGAATTTTTTATTTCGGTGTACATCTTATTTGCAATATCAATCGAATTGCAAACGACAAGATATTTTTTTACTTTATCGCATATTGTATCATCAAATATTTTTATAATATCGTCAGACTGCAAGTTTTTTTCATATACTTTTACATTATGCCTTAGCTTTCCTTTATCAGAAAAATCGGATGTTTTTACATCTGTTCCGAGTATTTTTTCAATCTCGTTTCTTACAAACGGAGGCAAAGTTGCGGTAATTACAGCCACCTTACCACCCAAAGTATGAATCATCTCAATTGCATAAATAATTGCAGCCAAAACATCAGGTGAATACATCTGTATCTCATCAATAATAAACTTTGAATATGACGCTACCGCAAGTTTGTATTCATAACCTGCATATTTCAATGCAAAGTCAAATATCTGATCAGGCGTACAAATTGTAATCGGAAGTGCAAGCTGTTTACTGCATTGTGCATACGCAAAATCATAATTTTTTCCGCTAATTATTGAATCTTCCAAATAATAGGATTTCATATCGGAGTGAACAAGTGCCACTCTTTCCTTGTAATCTTCTTGAGAATTATCTCCGCAAAGCTTTTTAATTCTTTCGTACATTGCATTGATAGCTGTTTTTAACGGCAAAACGAAAAAACATTTATTGTCCCCGCACCAAAGCAATCCCGCCTCGGTTTTGCCCATACCTGTAGGTGCTGTTACAATTAAATTGCTATCAGTATTTTTAATGCAAAATTCTTGCAATTCATTGTAATGTATATTTCGGGTATTTTTCCAATTGTTTAAAGAATCAGTCAAAAAATCGTTGACCTTTTCGCAGTCAAGACCTGCACTTGCACTGTAATCACATTTATGTAAAAGACCTTTTAATAAAACAGCGTATTGTTTTTCTTCATCAGAAAGTTCGGTTTCAAATAAAGCTTTGATTTTCTTAATATTCCTCTTCATTTTATTGTAAGAGTTTGTATCAAAGCCAAATTCAGCAAGGAATTTTTCTATAAGCTCACGGTTTTCTTTAAACACTGTAACAGGAGAGTCTTTGCTATAGTGATGATAAAGCACAGCAAAATATACACTTATAGGTTTTATACATTCTGATTTATCAATAAAAAAAGTCGAAAGTATACTGTGTGGAATTTCTTGTTCAGGTTGAAAATTTCCGCCTTTAGTAATTCTTTTTTGAAATTGAGAATTTGCCTTACCGTTATCATGTTTTAAACATGAAACAAGTAAATCAGAGTATAAATCATCAGATTTTATATAGCCGAGCTTATAGAGCAGTTTTGCCTGCTCTATAAGCTCATTTGAATGTTGTCCTATTGTTTTGTCGGGTTTTGCAAGTTTATCTTCTATATTCATTACAAATACCTCAAGCTAAAAACACTGAATATATACCGTTCTCGGTTTTGTCAAGCATTATGCCTTTACAACCGTTTTCAATATAGTTAAGTTGACAGAAAATAATAGGTACACGATTAAACACTCGCTTTCTCATACCGCCCTTTAACTGCACAGTTTTGTAATCCTTTGGCATTAAATATTTTGTACCGCCTGTGTATCCGCCTTCCGTTTTAGAGATTATATCCATATCGTCTTTATTAATTTCGAGATACTCGACAGGCATATAAACATCAAAATCAGCTTCTCCGTAATCGACATCTTCGTCAACATCAAAAAGCTCTGTTTCCGCACACTCAAGAACTTCTACAAAATCCTCTCCTCTGCCGATTGCAGTAAGATTTCCGATATTATCCATAATATCATTCATAGTATTTTCATCTGCAACTATATGAATGATAAGTTCAATATCGCAGAGAAGTTCATAATACTTAGGGCCTTTTGCAAGCGTTCTGAAATGGGAATACGGAATAGTATACTTTACCTTTTCGTACTCATCATACACAGCCTTTATATGCTTAATACGCTTATCAAATTCTTTTACTTCTTCGGCAGAAATATTTTCATCGGCTTTCATTTCTTTGAGCCGAGTTTTCATTTTATTAATGATTTTTTTATGCTTGTCGATTCTGCGTTTTGTACGCTTTAAAAAGCGGTATTCTTCAAGCAATTTTTCATTAATTACATTAATTGTAATGCCTTTTTCAAAGCTGTTTCCTTGAGCCTTTTGTGCAGTAGCCACAACCTGATATGCACTTGAAAGCATATCGGGATTTTTCATTTTTACAAGCAAATTTCTGTCATCATTAAGACTGTTAAGAAAACAATCGTCCTTATACATTTTTGTTTTTAGAGAACCGTACTTTCCCTGTACGCTTACTTGCATAGGATGGTAAGATGTATAACCGCAAGCCTTATGAAGTGCTCCGATAACAGTTGAATACGGCGGTAAAGGAAATGTCATACGGTTTTGTACAGTTTCTTCTTTTTTGTAATTTGCACTGTTTTGTTTTATATGAAGTCTAATTGCTTTCATATTAATTCCGCCTTACTCCGAAAAATACTCTTTAACCTGACCTCTGAGATTTTCAAAAAATTCTGTCATACTTACAGGATTAAGTTCTCTTACAATTTCGTCCTCGTTTGAAAGCTCGCCGTTACGCATAAGTGCACAGCTGTAACCTTGAGCAAGTTTTTCCTTAATCGGCTCAATAATAAGTCTTTTGCCTGAAACAGAAACAGCATTTTCAAAAATATGAGTTTTTCTCGGTGAAAGACCGCCTGCCACAAAAATCGGCTCTGCGTTATCAAGATTTCCTTTAACAACAAGCGAAAGATTTTCTACTGCGTTAATAAGAGCAATTACTCTTTCGCACTTTTCGGCGTTATCTGCCTCTGCACCAAAGTTTTCGTCCTTGCCGATTTTTTCGAGGTCAATTGTAAGACTGTAAATTTTAGATGACTTGTCATATTCATACTGATAAGGCATAAGACCGCAATCCTTTGCATTGTTTTGAACATTTAAACCGTGTGCCATAGCATAATTGGTTGCAAGGTAAAGGTTATTGTGAAAACGGGCATCATTAATAAACGGCTCTGTAGCAACAGCGTCGGTAAGATAGAAAGAACTGTTACGGATGTATGTAACATCTTTTGTTGACATATATCCACCCTCAAGCGCACGGCATGTTGCGGCATTTACATCTTCATTAACAAGTTTCTGCATTGCTCCGTCGATTGATGTCTGTAAATCATCATAAAAACCCGACTGAACACAGATAGCGTTTTTAAGGCTTTCTCTGCTCCTTGTTGCGTATTCTTTGCCGCCTCTGAATACCTTTTGTACACTTGAAATATTACCGAGGCTTTCGCCGTAGTTGCTTGTCATATTTGCGATTACAGTTAATGTTAATGCTTTATTTTTCATAATAAAATCTCCTTTATATTAGTTATTTTTTGAGCTTACTTCAATTAATGCGCTTGCAAAAGCAAATGCAAGATCTTTATTTTCTTCCGCATTTTCAAGAAATGTATAGAAAAATGAAAATTCCATTCCGACATAAGCAGACAAGCTAAGTATAATCTCTTTTGCTCTGTCGTAATCATGTGCGCAAAGAGCACTGATTATTTTTTGCTTATATGAATTAATTTTATTACTGCTTTTCATTTCAATTAGTTTTTGGGAAGTTAAAAATCCACAACTTTTTGCTGACTTAATTTCATCCATAATTTCATTTCCTTTCCAAGATACATTTATGTCAATTAGCATATCAGTTCTGCTTTTTATATAGCCTTTAACGGCATTATCATCAAAATAAAACTTAAGCATCATTAAAATTACATCGTCAAGCAACACATTGTTAAGACAACGCATATAAACTTCTTTCTCAAGATTAAACCAATAATCATCATTGATTTTTTTGACAAAGTTTAATGATTTTCCCGATAATTCTCTTAACTTTTTTAATCTTTCAAGTCGTACAAAGAATGTTTCGTAATAAGCCTTATCTTGAGATTTTGATATAATTTCAACATCATAGCTTATATAATCCTTTGAATTTTGCAAAACAAGCATTAGTTTGTTTTTGTCGTCTTTATTTTCTGTATTGCTAAGTTGATTTGAAAAAGCATAGTTTGTTTGAGTTAAAGACTTAACAGAAAAATTGTTATTCACAAAATAAGTTTCTCTCATATCAGAATTTGAAAAAGCAAACGGTATAAAATCAAATTCTAAAATATCATTGCTCTCAAAACTTTCCTTTGAAAAACAAAAGCCGAGATTACTTGTTTTTCTGTCTTTGTCAACATTGTAGCCTCTAAGTCTGCAAGTGCTGTTATCTTCGGTAAAAATAAGTCGTTCATTGCAGTAATTCTTATAAAGGTTATTGCCGTTTTTAAAGATATTCTTTATAATTTCCGCCCTGTTTTCTTCAATGGTTGAAATAAAAATATCTTTATTTGTTCCATCAAATTTTATTTTGTCAAATAGCCCTTTAAGAACTGTTTTGCTCTTAACAAGGTCGTTTACCAATTTAATTTGTTCTTCACTGAATTCTTGACTTTCGAGAATGTTTAAAATATTTTTGTGAGTCATATATTTTTCAAAATAGTTCTCTGCAAACTCAAGATATTTTTCTTCTGTTATATCTTCACTTTTGTAAATAATACCGTCAAAGCCGTGGATATAATTATCGGGCTTTTCTTCAACATCATAGAGGACTTTGTAATCAATTCCAAAGTAATCAAAATATTTACATAAACCGACAACGGCTGCCGCAAACCTCCAATCGGTAGGCTGCAGCAAAGTGTCATAATCAAAGTAATCAATCTTTGTTTTCATTAATTTGGTTCACCTCCCTCCGATAAAAGCTCGGCAAAGCCAAATCCTGCGGATTTGCGTGAACCTATACCGCTTTTCAGCAGATAATTAATAACCGATTTGTCGGCATTAATACTAAAACTGCCTAAACTGCATTCAATGTAGTTTTTGTAGTGATAAACCACTGTTTTTTTTGCGTTTAACGGTTTAATTTCAAAGTTTGAAATTAACTTCTCGTCAAAACCGCTTTCAACAAGCTGCTCTTTAATTACCTGTTTTGCAATCTCCGTAAAATCCGGATTAGCAACCGAAATATACCTATCAGAATTATTCTCGGCTTTATGTAATCTGATACACAAAGGGCTAAGCATTTTCACAACAGCGGATGATGAAGTAACATTTTTTTCCGGCACAAGATTAACACTGACAAGTTTCATTTCGTTGCCGAGCGGAGCGGGAATCGGCTTGTCCTTTTGCTTTATAAAAGCAGACATAAAAATACATCCCGTATTATAGTCAGCCGTTGAAAAAGTAATGTTTAGTTGATTTTTCCCGAGTTGAATTTCCGTTTTAGAAAACTTCGGCATAGGCAGATTCACCGCAAAAGTAAAATTTCTGCGTTCCGGTGTAAAATAATATTTTTCATAATATTTTCCCTCGGCAATATCTGACAGTGACCGTTTAAAAAACGAAAGCATAATTCGTCTATAATCAATCGGCAGCTTATTGTTTTGCAAATAAAATCGCAATAAGATTTTCATATTTACCTCCATTTATTATTTTAATAGTATTAGATTTTGTTATTAGAGTTATGATATTTCACAACTCTAATTACAGTATAGCGTTCACAATTTTGTTTGTCAATACCTAATATTTATTTACTAAGAAAATTTTTTATAAATAAACTTGTAAATACATTTATTTTTATAAATTTAGTACATTTGATATTTACAATTAATTATGATATAATTTAATAAATCTTTCCAAAATGGATTTTAAATAATATTTATTTACACCACTTTTTTAATCTATCCAAATTGGATTTTGTCTTTACCATACTCTTTTGTCAAGGTGAACCCGTGGTATTTCTCGTTTTTTCCTCAAAAATCCGAACTTCACTTTGGCAATTTAGGTTTGTCTTTACCATATTATAACATTTTCACTGTACCATAATCCGTACTTTGAATTTGATTTATAAAAAAGATAAAAGATAAAAGGCTCTCGATAAAAATTCGAGGGCCTTTGCTTTTTAAAATCATATTTCGTTATATATGTTGGAGTAATGTTTATAAATTATGATTCACCGGAATATTTTGCACGGCAATTATAAAAGTTTAACCAAACTTTTATAATTGTGACGGTAGGGAAACAAAATTTATCTCCATTTTTAAATATTTAAATCATTCTATGCTTTTTCCATCTGACTGACAAATACCTTGCAAGATATGCTGCAGCACGAGCATACCAATCAACAAACATACCGATCCATACACCTAAAACGCCCATATCAAGAACCATAACAAGTATATAACTGCAAACTATTCTGAATATCTACATTGAAATCATACTTACACCGAGTGAAAAGTTTACATCTGTACACTTGCATAATTTGAGATATATTTCTTTATATATTCTAACATAATAAATGCATTTATTTAAATATACAGATGTATTTTTAGTATATTATTACTATTAAAAATTAGCCGATTGTATATATAATACTATTCGAGATATTATATTATAAATTTTTTATAAATGTGGTTTTAAATCAAAGTTAATATTCACTAACTTCAATATTTGGCATTTTCTGCTATTTTTCTGTGTTACCAACATTTTATAATTGATTATCAAAGATATAATAAGTTATCCTTCGGTAAAAATAATAAGTAAGTAATCTATATAAATGATATTATATATCTTGACGTATGTTAAAATTATAATCATCGTTAAACTTAGAGTTTAATATAAAACAGTTAAAATTTTCTTAAAAGTTTTTATAATCTGAAATTAACGCTTGACAAATATTATCTGTAATGATATAATACTATTTGTTACATAGATAAGCGGATGTAGTTTAGTGGTAGAACTTCAGCCTTCCAAGCTGATCGTGTGGGTTCGATTCCCATCATCCGCTCCACAAAAGGTGCTGTAAAGAAACAGCATATTAAAAAGCCGAGATTCACGAAAAAGTGAGTCTCGGTGTTTTTTTGCTTTCATTGCTGAATATTGTATCCGGGCAATAATCGGTCGTTACCCTTATTTGCATTGGCAGTTATCTTTGTTCCGTCTATGTAGATATGCGATATATCCTTTTTCTTAACAGCATGGTGTTTATTTAGAGCAATATGATGAAAAACCTCGTTAAATGTATATACCGGATCAGAAATTTCTATTATTTTTCCAATTTCCGGTTATAATTTTAATTGATACGGTGTATAATGTACCTTGTTGATATGGTTTTTCATTGATAGTAAATTATATTACAAAAACGACTGCATTCCTACCTTTCGGTTAGAATGCAGTCATTTTTTATTTGGGCTGTTTTTTTACAGCTCCTTTTCTTAACGGTCACCTTCAAGTCCCGTTATTAATTTACTTGTAAAACAAAAAACAGATTAACAAAAAGCTAATCTGTTTTTATGGTGCGAGTGACGGGACTTGAACCCGTACGTCGTGAAACACACGCCCCTCAAACGTGCCTGTCTGCCTATTCCAGCACACTCGCAAATATTGTCTGTTGACAACGATAAATATTATATCACTGCTTACTTACTTTGTCAACAGATTTTTTAAAAAACTTTTAATTTTTAACAATTTTATTTTTTACAAAACACACCTCATATTGACATTAATTTTAGAGTGTGATATTATCAGTTTGAAAATTTTTATAATAAATCAGGAGTATTATTATGAAAAAAGCAATTTTATTTGATTTAGACGGAACATTGTGGCACACAAGCGATGTAATTCTTCCTATATGGAACGAAGTTCTTAAAAATCACCCCGAAACCCAAAAGCAAATAACGCTTGAAGAAATGAACAGCTATATGGGCAAAACTATTGAGCAGATTGCAAACATTATGTTGCCGGAGCTTAGTGAAGAAAACGGCGTAAACATTATAAAAGAATGTTGTGCCGTAGAAGTTCCGTATCTTGAAAAGTCAGGCGGTCATTTGTACGATAACCTCGAAGATGTGCTTAGCAAACTTTCCGAAAAATATTTTCTCGGTATAATCAGTAACTGTCAGTGCGGTTATATTGAATCATTTTTGAAAGCTCACAAACTCGAAAAATATTTTTCTGATTTTGAAATGTCAGGCAGAACCCAACTCACAAAAGGCGAAAATATCAGCCTTGTTATTAGCAGAAATAACATTGATTGTGCTTTCTATGTTGGCGACACTATCGGTGATCAAACAGCGTCAAAAGACGCAAAGGTGCCGTTTGTATTTGCCGAATACGGTTTTGGCAATACAGAAAATCCCGACTACACCATTCACAGTTTTTCCGAACTTTTAGAAATCAGCGATAAAGTATTTGCAGATTCCGAAAAATAATATTAATTATCTTTTACAGAATTATTTTCTGTATTATCTTCGGTTTCGTTTTCTTTGACTTTGTAATAAATAATTGTCGGCTTGTGGGACTTACCGTTCTTTTTATTATGGTTTATATACATTATTACAAACACTACGGCAACAAGTGCAATTATGATTACAGCGGTTACAATTAATATAAATTCACGCATAAAAACATCCTCACATTTTTATTGATTAATTCAATTATAAATGTGAGGATGTAAATTTTTTAATGAATTATGTAGACGAAAAATTATTTTGTAAGAAAATAATTCATCATAGTAAAGCCTTTTTCAATGTAGTTGCCTGTTTCTCTTGCTTCTTTTTCGCAGAATACTTTTACACCGCTGTTAATCTCATTTTTACTGTCATAAATAAGATACGGAACAGGAGTAGAAGTATGTGTACGGATAGAAAGCGGAGTCGGATGGTCAGGACATACCAAAACAGCAAAATCATCGTAACCCTTTAAAAATTCAACTACAGGACCAAGAATATGCTCGTCTATCATTTCAATAGCTTTTACCTTATTTTCAATTTCACCACGGTGACCGCACTCGTCAGGAGCTTCAACATGTACATAAACAAGATCGGCGCCGTTTTTAAATTCTTCAATAGCCGCCTTGCACTTGCCGTCAAAGTTTGTGTCGAGATAACCTGTTGCGCCCTCAACATCAACACTGTTCATTCCTGCGCAGATTGCAATTCCCTTTAAGAGGTCAACGGCAGAAATCATACTGCCCTTTATACCGAATTTTTCACTGAAATTATCAAGTAAAGGCTTAGTACCCTCACCCCAAAGCCAAATTGAGTTTGCAGGGCGCTTGCCTCTTGCTATTCTCGCCTGATTTACAGGGTGATCCTTTAAAAGGTCATAGCTCTTCTTCATAAGGTCATAAAGCTCGTCAACAGCCTCACCCTTTGGAATGTAATCTGTAATTACCTTGCCTGTAATATCGTGCGGAGGTGTAAGCACACCTGGATGCGGATTACCGTTGCTCCAAACAAGGCAATGACGATAAGATACGCCCGGATAGAAACGGAATACATCATTTCCGAGTTTTTCCTGAATATACTCAATAAGAATCTTAGCTTCTTCCGAAGAAATATCATCGGCGCAATAATCAAGAATTGTTTTATTTTCGTAATCTTCATCATCTGAAAGAGTAACAAGATTACATCTTAAAGTTACATCTGTATCCTTTAAATCAATACCGATGCTTGCAGCCTCAAGCGGAGAACGACCGCTGTAATATACGGCAGGTTCATAACCGAGTACGGAAAGGTTTGCTACATCGCTGCCGGGTTTTAAACCCTCTGCTACAGTCTTAACAATACCGACCTCAGCCTTTGCGGCAAGGCTGTCCATACAAGGCTTGTTTGCCCTTTCCATCGGTGTAGAATTTCCAAGTGCCTCGTTTGGCTCATCGGCCATACCGTCACAAAGCATTACCAAATATTTCACTTTTATCTACCTCTTTAATGATTATTTTTGCAATGTGCCAAGACTTGCACATTTGAGATATGCGTTAATAAATCCGTCAATGTCGCCGTCCATAACAGCCTGAATATTACCGGTTTCGTATGAAGTGCGGTGATCCTTAACCATTGTGTATGGCATAAACACATAGCTGCGGATCTGACTGCCCCATGTGATTTCTTTTTGAACACCTTTAATGTCTTCAATTTTATCAAGGTGTTCTCTCTCTTTAATTTCCATAAGTTTTGAAATAAGCATTTTCATAGCCACATCACGGTTTTGATACTGGCTTCTCTCAACCTGACTTGCTACAACAATACCTGTTGGAATATGAGTAAGACGAACGGCAGATGAAGTCTTGTTGACTTTCTGTCCGCCTGCGCCGCTCGCACGGTAAACATCCATTTTGATGTCTTCGGGAGCAATATTTACTTCAATGTTATCGTCCATTTCAGGCATAACCTCAAGAGAGGCAAAACTTGTGTGTCTTCTGCCCTGCGAATCAAAAGGAGATACTCGTACAAGGCGATGAACGCCTGCCTCGCTCTTTAAGTAACCGTAAGCGTTTTCACCCTCAACAAGAAGAACGGCACTTTTAAGACCCGCCTCGTCACCGTCAAGGTAGTCAACTTCTTTTACTTTAAATCCGTGAGCATCTGCCCAACGGTTGTACATTCTGTAAAGCATTTCCGCCCAGTCCTGAGCCTCAGTACCGCCCGAACCTGCGTGGAAAGTAAGAATTGCATTGTTCTTATCATATTCGCCTGTAAGAAGAGTTTGAAGTCTTTGCTTTTCAAGACTTTCTTTAACTCCCTCTGCCTCGCTTTCAGCCTCTTCAAGAAGCGAAAGATCCTCTTCCTCATTTGCAAGTTCAATCAAAGCACAGGTATCTTCATACTTAGCCACCAAAGCCTCATAAGCCTCAACCTTACCTTTTAGTGTGCCTGTACGCTGTAAAACTTTTTGAGATTTTTCTACATCGTCCCAAAACCCCGGTTCGGTAGCTTTAAGCTCAAGCTGCTGAATTTCAGAAAGCATACCTTTCATACCGAGAGCGTCTGACAAATCGTCAATTTCAGGTTTAAGTGCCTGAACCTTTAACAATAATTCCTCAAATTGTACCATAAAATATACCATTCCTGTCTTAATTTGATATATAGCTCTAAAAATCAGATTACTATTTTACATACAATTTTATTATAGCAAATTAGCCGATAAATGTAAACTGTTTTTTATAATAAGGAATTTGCGTAAATAATTTATTCCCGCTTTCCCGCCGCATATTCTCCAGTATTAAAATCAGCGTCTTTAAAATGTGCTATATAATTTTTAGGCATAAAACCTGCCGATAATTTATAATAAGAAAAACATTCGGTTTTGCCAAGTTGTTTTTCAATTATTTCATTCATTACCGACTGCGCGGCATTTCACATTTTCTTCAAAAGCAAATGCACAAAAAAACATCATACCGGGTTGCGGCGCTTTTTCATTGAGATTTTGTTAAAAAATCTTTTCTTCATTATCCGGCATTATATTTCTCCTATCTTATAATTATGTAATTATGTTTTATCTGTAATTTTCCCGTCCTGCGATACAACAAGTTTGCCGTTTTTGATTGCGTTATCGACAGCAAAACCGACCGTTGTATCAATAAGCGTGCCTGTTCTTGTAAAACCGAACTTTTTGGCACTTTCTTTAATAAGGTCAGATTTTTGCATACCGCCTTGTTCGCTCAAAACTTGAATGACTGCATTTAATATTTCTTTTGAGGAAATATCGTCAATATTGCGCCTATTCTCGTTTTGCTCCGACACACGATAAACATTGTATTCATCAGGTTTTTGTTCGGGCTGCCATACGAATATCACCCCGTTGTCAGAGGTTTCGGAGTGCATTATTCTGCCGAGAATACCATCAAGTATTGCCTCTGCCCTGTTACCCGATCGAGAAATGCCGTAAGCCGAAAGCACACTTTTGTACAATGCTTTTTTACTTATCGGTGCTTGAACAGAGATAATTTTAAACATCAGCTTTTGAATTTCGACCTCTGCCGCTGCTGTATAAAAGCTTTCAGAACTTCCGAAAATTTGAGAATTGACTGTTTCGTACTTTCGCTGTCTTGTCTGTTCAATCTGTGTTGATGTATCAATTTTTTCAAATTCTAAATTTTGAGTTTTGTTTTGCTCTGAAATTTTTTGCTTGGTATTTTTGCCCGAAATCGCATTTTCAATTTCTGATTTAATCTTTTCAATTACACGAGCCGAATCATCGAGCCAATCAAGAGTCCATACACGCATAATTTTCCAGCCAAGACCTGCAAGCACATCGGGCTGTAATACAAATCTATCTTTAGATGTTGCGGAATTTTTGCAGTTTTCACCGTCGGCAAGAATACCGAGCAGATAACTGTCGGGATTTTCAGGGTCAACGATACCAATATCAATCTTGTATTCCGAACAACCGATATTGCAGTTCACCTTATAGCCGAGTTTTTCTATCTCTTTGGCAATTTCTTCAATAACTCTATTATCGTTATGAACAGAAACTTTGCCGTCGGGTATAACAATATTTCGGTTCTGTCCCGCAAATTTCAAAAAGCCTTTAAGCCCTTCAACACCGAGGGCTCTTGTGCGTGACAAATCAATCTGCTCGGGAGTAAGAGTGGAATAAACAATCATTTCCTGTCTTGCTCTTGAAATTGCAACATTAAGTCTGCGCCAGCCGCCGTCACGGTTAAGCGGGCCAAAGTTCATAGAAACTTTGCCGTCCTTATCGGGACCGTAGCCGACTGAAAACAGAATTACATCTCTCTCATCACCCTGTACATTCTCAAGATTTTTAACAAATACGGGTTCTGCGGATTCGCTGTCGTATTTTTCAAGTTCGGGTTTTTTAGAAAATTCATCGGCAAGCATATCTTCAATTAAATTCTGTTGAATAATATTAAAAGTTACAACGCCGATACTCTTTGTACGCAGTTGTTCATCGGATAATCTGCGGATAATTTCATTTACCACAGCCTCTGCCTCGGCTTTATTCTGCTTTGTACCGCCCTTATCGTAGTAGCCGTCAATGTGTACAAGTTTAACTGCCGACACTCTGTCGTTCGGCGACGGGAATGTATAAAGTTTATTATCGTAATACTTCATATTGCTGTATGCGATAAGACTTTCGTGGCGAGAACGGTAGTGCCATTTTAAGTACATCTGCGGCATTGAAATTGAAAGGCAGTCATCAAGCAAACTTTCGAGATCTTCGTTTTCTATGTTTTCTTCATCAATTCTGTTTGATTTAAAGAAACTTGTCGGTGGCAACTGATTAGGGTCACCGACTACCACAACATTTTCACCTCTTGCAATCGTGCCGACAGCTTCGCTTGTCGGAAGCTGTGATGCTTCATCAAACACCACAAGGTCAAATTTAGGGAATGACGGGTCAATGTATTGCGCAACAGAAATCGGGCTCATAAGCATACACGGGCAAAGTCTGCGTAATAATGCAGGGATTTCGTTAAACAACTTTCTTATCGACATCATTCTGCCGTTGCTTTTTATCGCTCTTTTAAGAATACCGAGTTCGGAAGACGACGCACCCGCCGAACCCGAAACAGGCACTTGAGATGAAAGTTTAGCCACAAGTTCCTGAACAGTAAGTTTTGAATATTCATCAATTAATGCGTGGTATTCTTTTATAGTTTGCTCAAAGCTGTTGCTTCTGAATGTGCTCAAGCTCTCGTCAACAGAAATATATTTGAGTGCAAGCGCATAATACACATTGCATCTGAAAGCGTCAACTGCATTTTCCTTATTAACAATACCGCTTTCAACCGCATTACAAATACACTCAAGCTGTTCATTTGCAAGCTGTTCACGCTTTGCGTTATATTCCGTAACCGCATACAATTTGTCAATATTCTTACTTATATTATTAAGAGTATTTCCGGTACGGTCAAGCCAATTGTTGCTCTGCTCATTATCAATATTAACTTTGAAAATGTTGGAAAATTCATTCCATTTTAATATATAATTTTCTGCACAATTAACATCGTTTCCAAGCTGTGCAAGATTAATATTCTTAAAAGCATTCAATATTGTTCTGATTTCATTATAGTTATACACACTTATCGCATTGTAGACGAAATCGGTTTTATCAATTGCCTGTTTAAAATCAGAACCTAATTCATTAAGTATATACCTAAGCTCATTACCGCAAGTCATATTATCATTGTGCAATTTATTAAAATTAATAAGTCGCTGATACCAATTGATAATATTTTCTTTGGTAACGGCATTTGTCATAACACAAAATGTTGCAACTTCTTTCAAAAGTTTTTTCTGTTTTGAATGTCTGCTAAGTATCCAACTTGATTGAGCGACATTCCATTCATTAAGAGCCTGAATACAGTTATACTCATAAATACCGCTTGTAAACACTTTTTCAATCTCTTGTTTTTCTCTGTTTTCGTTACAAATGCTTTCATAATAATTATTCAGCTTTTGAGTTACCGCATTGTAATTATTTTCAAGAATAAGGCTTGGAGAAAAAGCCGAAGGAATAAGCAACGCTCTGCAAAGATTTAAAATGTTTTTGATTGATTTTTCACTTAATTCGGCATTGATATTAAATGTACCGAAAATTCTTTCAATGCACGATTTTGCATTATTATATAGATTAAGCAAATTTACACAATCCGAATACAGCTTTTCTCTTAACGGTATAGAATATTCCGTAAGGGAAATATTTTTAAGCGGGTTATTAACTATATCACCTACACCGTCAACAGAATTTTTATAACTTAAAATTAAGGATGAAAGCTGTTCTATTCTGTCATCATTAACAGTGTTAATAACTTCTTGCGGAATTGTTATTTTATTCTTAAATTCGGCACATGTTTCATATTGTTCTATAGCGTCATACACGGAAATTCCGCTCTCGTGCTTTTTATGAAGTCCGTCAATTACAGAATTCATACTCACACGCATAGCTTTCAGCCTGTCTGCTGTTGCTTTGTATTTTTCAGGGTGCTTTATTCTGCCGACTTCAAGTGATTTTTCGAGTTGAGAAAGCACACTGCTTTTGCTCGCCTTATTTGAGTGAAGTTCAAGGTAGAACGGAGCAAGACCGATATTTTCAAGTCTGTGTTGAACCACATTAAGAGCCGCCATTTTTTCTGCGACAAAAAGAACAGATTTACCGTGATAAAGCGCATTTGCGATTAAATTTGTAATTGTCTGCGACTTACCTGTTCCGGGAGGTCCGTGAAGTACAAAACTTTTTCCCTTTGCCGCCTCTGCAATGGCAAGCATCTGTGAAGAATCTGCGCTCAACGGTATTGCAAGGTCATCGGGTGCGATGCGTTCATCAAGTTCAGACACCGTCAGCGGATTTTCTTCCTGCTCAACAGTAATTTTCTTATCAATAAGACCTGCAACAACCTTATTTTGCATTAATTCGTCGGCACGGTTTCTAAGGTCACTCCACATTACAAACTGACCGAACGAAAACTGCCCCAAGCAAGCCGTATCCACAACATTCCAACGCTTTTTGTCAAGAATACAATTACGAACCGTATTGAAAACAAGCGGAATGTCTGTACCGTGCTCGTCCTCGGGCAGTGGGTCAAGGCTCGGTATTTTCAGTTCGAAAATCTGCCTTAAATACTCAATCAATGTAACATTAATCTGGGTTTCCTCTTGTCTGCTTCTCAATAAATAGCCTTTATTATGCGAACTTTTTACAAGCTCAACAGGAATCATAATAAGCGGTGCATAGCGTGGCTTTTCCGAAATATCGCTTTCGTACCACTTTAAAAATCCAAGTGCTAAGAAAAGTGTGTTTGAACCGTTTTCCTCTATGCTCGACTTTGTTGTTCTGTAAATATTTTTCAGAGTTTTTTCAAGTTCTTCGTCGTGCATAACCGCACAAAGTCTTTTGCTTTTAAACTCTTCGCTTGCAATATTTGTTGCAAGGTCATTTTCGTTTTCTATCTCATAAAGCCTTGCATCTCTAAGCGACGCCGTCCATTCGCTCGGCAATTCCCGTATTGAAAAAGATACTCCGTCTGCAAGGCTGTCCTCAAGAGCGGCAAGATCATGAGTTAAAATCGGCAAAGCGTTTTTGGTAATTCTGAAATTTAAAAGTGAGTTTCTCAAACTGAAATCGAGCAGCTTTCTCTCCCATATCTGTACTCTTGAAAGCGAACTTTCCTCATATCCGATTACACCTGTACCGCTTCTGTTAAGTTTTTTAGGTGCAGCTGCCTGATAATCAGAAACCGAATCAACCGTCCCGTCATAACCGCAAATACTGTTGCTATCTATTTTTTGCGGAATCGGTCGCAATCCTCCCGCTCTTGCTCTTCTAACATCAACAGCACATATAAAATTTTCCGAATCTGACAGATTATTTTTTCCGTGCTTTACCGCTCTGTCAAAATCAATCTTTTCTCCCGCCGTAAAATCCGTACATTCTACAAGCAAAATATCTTCATTTCCGCTTACCGTTCGTTTGTCTATAGCCGAAAAATCATCAATTACACAATCGGCAAAAGTTTCCTCTTCAAGGCGGCAGCCGCAGTATGCGTGACCTTTTTTTATCATTATTAAAGGGAAAAGTCCTGCCGCCTCAAGACAAGACGCATATGTAACCGCAAGGTCAATGCAAGTACCTTGTTTCTGCTCAATTACAGAATAAGGAAGTCGCACACGCTGACCTGCTTTTTCAAAACTTGCAGGTGGATTATTATACACAATATTTTTTGACTGTAAAGCGGCATAAACAGCAGCCATTTGCAGTTTTACAACATCTGCATTGCGGCTCTGATAACCTGTTATGCTCGGGTCTTTTCCCCATTTTCTTAAATAATCGGTTGCAATTTTAAGGATGCCCGAGACAGCGGGATGATTAGGTGTTACAAAAGCCGCAATCAGTTCAGGCATTATATAGCAGCCGCTCCACTCATCATAGGCAAGCAAATCAATATTGTCACCGGCATTTACAAGTTCTTCTTCGCCGCATAAAAGCTGTACGCTGATCTGTGCAACAATTCTCTCTGTCAGTGAGAACAGAAACTCCGTAGATACTATAATATTAACAGGACTTACCTCAATTTCGGTATGCGGAGGTAAAACCTCAATTCTATGTGTAAACGGCTTTGCAAATTCAGGTTCAAAGGAAATTTTTAACATAATATCTTTAATTTCCTCATCGCTGTTATTTTTTATCGTTACGCTGCGCACAAGCGGAACATAGTTTTGCTGCATTGCAAAATTCATTGCTCCAAAGGTTACCGCTTGTACGCTCACTTTATCATTCACAAGTAATCCTCCTTGCTCAAAAATTTTAACATTTTCATTATATCAGATTTACCAATTTATTACAATATTTTGTAAATAAATATATTCTTTTTGCGGTTAAATAATAAAATTCAGAGATTATATACATTTAAAATATTATAATAATTTATGGTTGCAATTAATAAGATTATTTGTTATAATTAGTTTGTATAAAAATACCCGGAGGCAAATATGGATTTTTATAAATATAAATGCCCTGTTTGTAACAAACAGTTTAAAGAGGGCGATGATATAGTAGTTTGCCCTGAATGCGGCACGCCGCACCACAGAGAATGCTACGAGCAGGAGGAACACTGCTTTTATCAGGATAAACATTCACAAAATTTTTCATTTGAAAATGATCAACCGGACAGTTCCGATGACTTTGAAGCTGACAAAGAGAGCGGCACAGACAATGAAGTAATCTGCAAAATTTGCGGTCATCCAAACGACAATACTTTGTTTTACTGCGAACATTGCGGAGCGCCTCTGTTAAAAGACGATCAGCCCAAGAATGATTCCGTAAACGGAAATAATAATGTTCCGCCGGATATGAACGGTTTTCCTTTCGGTCAAAACCCGCAAAACGGCGGAATACCTTTTATTGCGTTTGATCCGATGGCAGGTTTTAAGGCAGACGAAAAAATGGCAGATAATGTAACCGCAGGTGAGGTTTCAAAATTTGTCGGCAAAAATACAAACTACTTTATGCGTGTTTTCGGTTCAATCTTAAGAACAAATAAATCACGATTCAGCTTTGTATCCGCTATTTTACCCGGTGCATATATGCTTTACAGGAAAATGTACGCAATCGGCATTGTTATATCGGTAATCGTGGTAGGATTGCTTGCAGGCACACTTATTATACAATCCACACCTGAATTTACAGAGTCATATAACATTTATATGGATAATTACTCTGCCATACTTCAAAGCGGATACAGCGGTGCTAATGTCGGCGATTTATTTGCCGGTATGTCCTCTACAAATCTTTTGTACTTTGCTGTTCCGTACATTCTCGGAGCAATCAGATTTGCCATTATGCTTATCTGCGGTTTCAGAACAAACAGAATGTATTTTAAACACTGCATAAAAAAAATTTCATCAATTAAAAACTACGCTTCGAGTTTTGATAAAGAATCAGACGAAGAAGCAGCAACCACAAAGTCAAAAATTAACGAGCAAATTGAAAACAAGGGTGGCGTAAACCTTGCCATAGCAGTTGTGGCAACATTTGTATTTTTAGCAATCGCTTATATGCCGCTGTTCGTTTAAAAACAAATATCGGAGGAAAATATGAAAATTACAAAAGCAGTTATACCTGCAGCAGGACTCGGCACAAGAGTACTTCCCGCGACAAAATCAATGCCAAAGGAAATGCTCCCGATCGTAGACAAACCGACCATTCAGTATATCGTTGAAGAGGCAGTTGCAGCCGGAATAACAGATATTCTTATCGTTACAAACAGAGGTAAAGGCATTATCGAAGACCATTTTGATGCATCCCCTGAACTTGAGGCAATACTTGAAAAAAGCGGCAAACTTGATTTTCTTGAAACAGTAAGAGGTATTTCAAATCTCGCAAATATCACTTTCATTCGTCAGAAAGAAATGAAGGGTTTAGGCCACGCTATTTTAAAAGCAAAGTCTTTTGTAGGTAATGAACCTTTTGCCGTACTTTTCGGCGACGGCGCAATCGTAGGCGAAAAACCAGCCATAGGTCAGCTTATTGAACATTACGGCGAGTTTGGCAAAGGTGTTGTCGGCGTTAAAAAAGTTGATGCAAAAGACATTCATAAATACGGTTCACTTAAAGTTGAGCATATTTACGACAATGTATTTAAATGCACAGATATGAAAGAAAAACCGCAAACTCCGGAGGAAGTTCTCTCACTTTACTCTATCATAGACAGATGTGTTCTTCCGTCAGAAATTTTTGAAATTCTTGAAAGAACACAGCCGGGCATAGGCGGTGAAATTCAGCTTACAGACGCAATGCGTGAAATCGCTGTTACAGACGGTATGACAGCCGTTGAATTTGAGGGCAGAAGATACGATATGGGCAATAAATTCGGTATTCTTCAGGCTCAAATCGAAGTAGGTCTTGAACATCCCGAAACTAAAGACCAATTAAGAGAATACATAAAAGAACTTGCAAAGACATTATAATAAGCTGTCTTGACATAATATAATTAAGCTAAAGCACAAAACAGACATTTCCGACTTTTGAGAAATGTCTGTTTTTTATTTGTTTTTATTCGGTTTATTAAACAATATTTATAGTTTTGTACATTAATAGATACAGTAACCAAAATTAGCGGTTGAATTATTTTAAACTTGCGTTATAATATGATAAACAACACAATATCTATTAAGATATACGATATAGTTTAATTAAAATTCTATCGGTATAGTAATCGGGCGGCGCTTTTCAAAGATAGTATACGACTTAAATCCGCACTTATGTGCAAGTCTTATTCCCTCTTCTATTCCGTTTCCGACAGCAGTGCTTGTGTGGGCATCACTTCCGACAGTGATAAGCTTTCCGCCGAGTTCACGATAGCGCTTTAGCTGAAATTCATCGGGCAAAGTTCTGCCGATGGGTTTGAATAAACCCGAAGTATTAATTTCAAGAGCTTTCTTGTTTGAAATCAGTGTTCTGTATATATCGTCAATAACATCTTGATAAGGTGTAATGTCGGGATATTCCCAAGTTGTTTCAAAAATATATCTTAAAGGATATGTAAGATGAGCAAGGCTGTCAAAGTCACTGAAGGTCGCTGTTTCTGCAAGTTCATTAAAATATAATTTCAAAATTTCAGAAATATTACAATTATTAAAGTCAATAAAATAGAAATCTTCCATATTTTTTAAATTGTGCAAAGACGCTAAAACAAAGTCAAAATCGCCAAAAGAAAGTGCTTTTTCGGTACATTCCGGATCGTGCATAGGCTCGCCGAGCTCTATTCCGCATAAAACCTTGAGTTTTTGTCTATATTTTATCTGTGCGTTTTTGGTTTGCAAAAATGATAAAGGTATTCTTTCGTTAAAATCTCCGAATTCTTCGTTATAGCCAAACTTGATAAAAGGTGCTTCGCAATGGTCGGTAATTGCTATTGCGTAAAATCCCTTATTTAGGGCAGATTTACACATTTCTTCCACTGTATTTTCAGCGTCAAAAGAATTGTTTGAATGAGTATGAACATCACATAAAATCATAGTTATCAAGCCTCCGTAATAAATAATACCATATTCGCCAAATTTATGCAATATAAGGCTTTACTTTCTTAGATTTTAGTTATATAATAAGGTAATGATAATAAACAATCATATAATTCTTTTATAATTCTTTTGCAGGAATAAAATTAAAATCTTGCAAATACGGAGGTAACTTATGAAAGCTATAATTACAGTAATCGGTAAGGACACAGTCGGAATACTTGCAAAGGTATCAGCCGCTTGTGCTGCTGACAACGCAAACATCGTTGAGGTTACACAGAGCGTTCTTCAGGATATGTTTGCAATGGTTATGCTTATTGAATTCAATGAAGAGAAAATTGATTTTGAAAAGTTAAGAACCGACCTTGACGCTGTCGGAGAGGCTACTGCAACTAAGATTCATGTAATGCACGAAGATATATTCAACAGTATGCACAGAATTTAATTTGCCCTTAAATATGGATTGAAAGGATAAACACCTATGCTCGAAACAAAAGATATACTTGAAACTATCAATATGATTGATAACGAAAATCTCGATGTAAGAACAATTACAATGGGCATTTCACTTTTAGACTGTATTGATGACGATATTGACAAAGCCTGCACAAAGGTATACGACAAAATCTGCCGTTCTGCCAAAGACCTCGTAAAAACAGGCGAGGATATCCAGAGGGAGTACGGTATTCCTATTATAAATAAGAGAATTTCAGTTACCCCTATCGCAATGGTAGCTGCACCATGCCAGAGTAAAAAGGTAGTAAAATTTGCTCACGCACTCGACAAAGCCGCAAAAGAACTCGGCGTAAACTTCATCGGCGGTTATTCCGCTCTTGTACAAAAAGGTTTCGCAAGCGGTGACTATGCGCTTATAGAGAGTATCCCCGAAGCACTTGCAACTACCGATTTTGTTTGCTCTTCGGTAAATATCGGTTCAACAAAAGCCGGTATCAATATGGATGCAGTTAAAATGATGGGTAAAACTGTAGTTCAGACTGCTCAAGCTACAGCAGACCGTGATTGCATCGGCGCTGCAAAGCTTGTAGTATTCTGTAACGCTCCTGAAGATAACCCGTTTATGGCAGGAGCTTTCCACGGTGTCGGCGAGGCTGATACTGTTATCAATGTCGGTGTTTCGGGACCGGGCGTAGTAAGAGCTGCTCTTGCTAAGGGCGGCGAAGGCAAAAATATTGCCGAAATCGCCGATATGGTTAAGAAAACCGCATTTAAAATCACAAGAATGGGTCAGCTTGTAGCAAAAGAAGCAAGCAAAAGACTTTGCGTTCCTTTTGGTATCGTTGACCTTTCACTTGCACCTACACCGGCAGTCGGCGATAGTGTTGCACATATTCTTGAAGAAATGGGACTTGAAGTATGCGGATGTCACGGTACAACTGCTGCTCTTGCACTTCTTAACGATGCTGTTAAGAAAGGCGGCGTAATGGCCTCGTCACATGTTGGCGGACTTAGCGGTGCTTTCATTCCGGTATCGGAGGATGCAGGTATGATTTATGCAGCTGAAAACGAATATCTCGACATAACTAAACTTGAGGCTATGACAGCCGTATGTTCAGTTGGTCTTGATATGATTATTGTACCGGGTGACACAAGTGCCGAGGTTATCTCTGCAATTATTGCAGATGAGGCCGCTATCGGTATGGTAAACACTAAGACAACCGCTGTAAGACTTATTCCCGCTATTGGTAAAAAAGCAGGCGAAACACTTAACTTTGGCGGACTTCTCGGCTACGGTCCTGTAATGCCGCTAAGAAAAGGCTCACCGGCTGAATTTATCAACAGAGGAGGAAGAATTCCTGCACCGCTTCAGGCTCTCAAGAATTAATTTCAGGGGGTGATTTTTTGAAGGATATGATTAAACAGATTGTTGAAGCAGACGCTGAGGCAAAAGCCTTCGATGAAGAAAATCAAAAAAACAAAGAAGCTCTTGCCAAAGAGATTGACGCTCAAGCAAAGGTAATCTACGATTCCTATATGTCAAAAGCTGACGAAACCATTGAGCGCCAGAGTGCTTATATTGACAAGGACATCAGACATCAGTGGCAGGATACTCGTCAGAAGCATAAATCTGTTTTAATTAAACTTAAATCTGATTTCGAGGCAAATGCTGACAAATGGTCAGATGAAATTGCTAAACGAACTATCGGATAACTATCCATTTATTAAGCATATTATTTTAAAGGAGGTGCGAAAGCTGTGTCTTCCACTTCGTTTGCGGTGCTTGCAAAAGCAAGAGCAAAGTTTGGTAAAAGACTTACCGAAAAGGACTACAACAGTTTGCTTAACTCAAACAGTGTTGCAGAAGTAATGTCTTATCTTAAGTCATATACGCACTATGCGGAGGCATTGCGTGATATAAATGAGCGTGATGTTCACCGTGGCAGACTTGAGGTTCTTTTAAGGCAGCATCTTTTCTATGAGTTTGACTCGCTTTGCAGATATGATTCCCAGATGAGCACCGGCTTTTCAGCTTATGTTATAAGCAGAACCGAGATTGAACAGATAATGCGCTTTCTCACTTTGCTGAATACTTCATCTACTGAAAAGTTTATTTATCAGTATCCGACATATTTTGCAAAACATACGGAGATTGATTTGCAGAAACTTGCGCTTGCAAGAAATTACGATGAATTTCTCACCATTTTGAGCAATACAAAGTATTCTCAAATATTTGAAAAATACAAGCCCGACGAAAACAATCTTTTGCCTATATCGGATATTGAAAATGATCTTTATACTTTTGTTTTCTCCAACCTCAAAAAGGTAATAAAGAGCAAAACAAAAGGCACTGAAAGAAAAGAGCTTATGGAGCTTTTTACAGTAATCAACGATTACAATAATTTCTCCCGTGTACTTCGTCTTAAAAAGTATTATAACCTTACACCGGAGCAAATAAAAAACAACCTGCTCTACCCTTTCTCAAGCATCAGTGAAAAAACTCTCGACAGAATGTGCCGTGCGGAATCCTCCGGAGAAGTATTCTCCGTAATGCAGGAAACTCACACCGGTAAGTTGATTGAACAAATCGGTTATGTTTACGCAAGTGACATCAGCCCAAGAGTAAAATACAAACTTGCAAGAAAGAATATGTATTTCTCAAACAATCCTTCTGTTGTGATGATTTCATATATGTTCGTTGCCGAAACCGAGCTTATGAATATTATAACCTTGATTGAAGGTACACGATATAAACTTGATTCTAAAAAAATACAGTCCCTGCTTATCGTTTAGTAAGCAGTACCACTAACAAAGAGGTGATTTTATTTGGCTGTATCAACCATGCAAGCTGTTAATATAATCGGCTTTATGGATGAGATTGACGATGTTATTACCGTTTTGGGAGAATCGGGAGTTTTTCATCCCGATGATGTGTCTGTTTTTTACAACAATACCCAAGGCTTTTCACATCTTCAGACCAAAAATATTTATGCCGAACATCTCACTAACCTCAAGGCTTCATTAGGACTTACAAAAAGGCAGTTCCCGCTTGTCGATGTAAGCAATTTTAATCCGACATATCAGGATATTCAATTGTTTTGCAATAAGATTTGCGATGAACTAAACGAGCTTGTTGAAGACAGAGATTTTGCCGCCGAGCAATTGCTTGAGGCAAAACAAAATCTTGACGAAACAAAGCACTTTGTCGGACTTGACATTGAAATAGAAAAGCTGCTTGAGCTTAAATATGTAAATGCAAGATTCGGAAGACTTCCTAAGGACAGCTATGTAAAACTGGAAAATTATAAGGATGACCCTTATATTGATTTTTCGGTGTGTACAGAAGATAAAGCTTATTATTGGGGCGTTTATCTTGCTCCCGCTGATAAGACAGAAGAAATTGACAGAGTTTTTTCAAGTCTTTTCTTTGAGAGATGCGACATAATCGGTGTTAATTCAACGCCAACTCTGCATATGAAAAAACTTACGGCACTTATTCCCCACCTTGAGGATGTTTACAAAGATACCGAAAAGCGTATTGACGATTATCTTTCCATTAACAAAGAAAGAATTTTAAAATATTTGTCAAAACTTGAAGAACTTTCTTTGTACTCAACTATAAGAACTAAAGCTTTGCAGTACAACAAGAGCTTTATTATTGTAGGCTGGGTGCCGACCGAGTTTGCAAAACAGCTTAAAAAACGACTTTGCAAACACAGAAGCGTTACAGTTGAATTTTCAGACGCAAAGGACGAGATTAAAAAATCTCCGCCTGTTAAACTCAAAAACTGTTTCCTTGCACGACCGTTTGAGTTTTATACTTCAATGTACGGCGTGCCAAAATACAATGAAATTGACCCGTCACTTTTTGTTGCAATAACTTACATTATTATATTCGGTATTATGTTTGCCGATGTCGGTCAGGGTCTCTGCCTTACTGTTGTAGGTATATTAATGTATAAAATCAAAAAGATGGCAATTGGTAAAATACTTGCACCGTGCGGTATTTCATCTGCATTCTTCGGACTTGTATTCGGCAGTGTGTTCGGATTTGAGCATTTGCTCGACCCCATGTACAAAGCTCTCTTCGGACTTGAAGAAAAGCCTATTGAGGTAATGAGCTCCGAAATGGCAACAAAGATTATTCTTGTAGCCATAGGCATTGGCGTATTCCTTTTAATTACCGCAATGTTCCTCAATGTCTACACATCAATCCGTCAAAAGGATTATGGCAGAGCATTGTTCAGCACGAGCGGTGTAGCAGGTATAATTTTCTACAGCGCAATAGTATTCGGTATTGCAGGTCAGCTTTTGTTCGGACTTCCCGTATTCAACGCTCCGTACATTATATTCCTGATTGTAATTCCGTTTATCTTAATTTTCTTTGCCGAGCCGCTTGGCGGATTGGTAAACAAAGAACCTGACTGGAAACCGGAAAGCTGGAAGGACTACATTGTTGAAAATATTTTTGAATCAATTGAAGTTCTTTTAAGCTATGTAACAAACACAATGAGTTTCTTGCGTGTAGGCGCATTCGTTCTTGTTCACGCAGGTATGATGATGGTTGTATTTGTTCTTGCCGAAACCGCAGGTCCTATTGCCTACTGGCCAATTGTTGTAGTAGGTAATGTTATAGTAATGGTACTTGAGGCTCTCCTCGTAGCAATTCAGGTATTAAGACTTGAATACTATGAGCTTTTCAGCCGTTTCTATTCAGGCGAAGGCAGACCATACGAACCTGTCAAGCTAAAACTTACACAAAACAGTTAAGTTGAAAAACTTAATTATATATTTTATTGTTTATTTATTTTTGGAGGTAAATCATTATGAGCATCTTAAATTTAGTTATGTTGGCACTCCCTGTTGTATTTCTTGTAGCATCAGTAGTTGTAGCTGTAAAGGCTTACGAAAAAGGTCATAACAGAAAGAAAACAGTTTTAATGCAGATTGCTTCATTCGCAGCAGTATTTGCAATTTGCCTTCTTTGCCCAATCGTAGCAGGTGCAGCAGATGCAAATACAGTTTCAGAGGCAGTACAGGTTGCTCAGCAGTCATCTAAGAGCTTTGCATATATCGGCGCAGCTATCGCAGTTGGTCTTTCATGTATCGGCGGTGGTATTGCCGTAGGTAACGCAGCTCCTGCAGCTATCGGCGCAACAAGTGAAGATCCAAAGGCATTTGGTAAAGCAATCATCTTCGTTGCTCTCGGTGAAGGTGTTGCCCTTTACGGTATGCTTATCTCAATCTTGATTCTCTTCAGCTAATTGAAGAAATAAAGGATATGACGAAAAATGAAATTTTTTCTTATAAGCGATAATGTTGATACTAAAATGGGTATGCGTTTTGCAGGTATTGACGGTGTAGTTGTTCATACGGAACAAGAGGTTACACGAGAGCTTACTAAGGCTATGGAGAGAGAAGATGTGGCTGTTATTCTTATGACAGAAACTCTTGTTTCTCTCTGCCCTGACCTTATCTATGACTTAAAGCTCAACCGCAAAAAGCCTTTGATTGTAGAAATCCCCGACCGTCATGGCAACGGACGCACCAAAGACAGTATCACAAAATATGTTCAGGACGCTATTGGCGTAAAACTCTGAATGAGCTGAGAGGTTATTAATATGGAAAATACCACAAAAACCGATAACTTTTTGCAAGCCATACAAAGATACACCGAAGAACAAAAGTCTATTGCCAATACTGAAGTTGAGCTTTTAAAGGAAGAAAAACTCAAAAAAGCCGAAGAAAACGGCAAGCGTGACAGCGAACGCTACATACAGCAGCAGCTTGAAGCTAAAAAGTATGTAGAAACAAGCAAACTTGCCAGACTTGTTCAGGAAAGTCAGAAAAAACTCTTTAGAGAAAGAGCAAAAATGACTGACGAAGTATTTGAAATGGCTGCACAAAAGCTTATTAAATACACAGAAACCAAAGAATATAAATTAAAACTTGTTGACAGTGCAAGACAGATTGCAGAACTTTTTGACGATAACCGTTGTGTTGTTTATATAAATGAAAAGGATATGAAGTATTCAACAGAAATCCTTGCCGCATTCCACGGAATGGCTGAACTTGTTAAAGACAACTCAATCAAAATCGGCGGTCTTAAAGGCTACTGCAAATCAATGAGAATTGTTGCCGATGAAACACTCGACACAAAGCTCGCTGCACAGAGAGAATGGTTTATTGAGAACTCAGGTCTGAGCGTTCTTAACTAATTGACCTTCTTGATTTTATCCGAAAGAAGATGGTAATACAAATGGAAAATAATGTTATTTATGGAATTAACGGACCTGTTGTTACCGTAAAAGATGCTGATTGCTTTGAAATGATGGAAATGGTTCATGTAGGTGAACAGAACCTTGTCGGTGAAGTAATCGGTATAACTTCTGATTTTACCACAATTCAGGTATATGAAGAAACAACCGGTCTTAAACCGGGAGATGTTGTTACAGGTACAGGCGCACCTATGAATGTACTTCTCGGACCGGGAATTATTGATAATATTTTTGACGGAATTGAGCGTCCTCTTAAGGCTATTGAGGAACAGGCAGGCGCTTTCATTGACAGAGGTGCATCTGTTTCTTCTCTTGATGACAAAAAGCTCTGGAATGTTACAATGAAAGTAAAGGTTGGCGACAAACTCGAGGGTGGTCAGATTTATGCTACACTCCCCGAAACACCAATCATTGAACACAGACTTATGGTTCACCCTGAACTTTCAGGCGTTGTTACCAAGGTTATGCCTGACGGTCAATACAAGCTTTTTGACACAATTGTTGTTATTAAAGATGATAACGGTGTTGAGCACAACCTCACACTTTGTCAAAAATGGCCTATCAGAACCGCTCGTCCTGTAAAGGACAGACTTGCATCTTCAATTCCGCTTATTACAGGTCAGAGAGTTATTGACTCTCTCTTCCCTATTGCTAAGGGCGGTACAGCCGCTATACCTGGCGGTTTCGGTACAGGTAAAACTATGACACAGCACCAGCTCGCAAAATGGTGCGACGCTGATATTATTATTTATGTAGGCTGCGGTGAGCGTGGTAACGAGATGAGCCAGGTACTCGAAGAATTCTCTGAACTTATCGACCCTAAGTCACAGCGTCCTATGACAGACAGAACCGTTCTTATTGCCAACACATCAAATATGCCTGTTGCAGCCCGTGAGGCATCAATTTACACAGGTATCACACTTGGCGAATATTACAGAGATATGGGTTACCATGTTGCTATGATGGCTGACTCAACTTCTCGTTGGGCCGAGGCTCTTCGTGAGATTTCGGGCCGACTTGAGGAAATGCCTGCCGAGGAAGGTTTCCCGGCTTACTTGCCTTCACGACTTGCCGAATTCTATGAGCGTGGCGGCCGTGCGGAAGTCCTTTCAGGCGGTGAGGGTTCTGTAACACTTATCGGTGCGGTTTCTCCGCAGGGTTCAGACTTCTCCGAGCCTGTTACACAGAACACAAAAAGATTTACCCGTTGTTTCTGGGCACTTGATAAGTCGCTTGCTTATTCAAGACATTATCCTGCTATTAACTGGATGAACAGCTACAGCGAATACTTTAACGACCTTGACCCTTGGTTTGAAGAAAACCTCGGTAAAGACTTTATTGAGTATCGTAACAGAATCAGCGCACTTCTTCAGGAAGAAAGCTCGCTTATGGAAATCGTAAAACTTATCGGTTCCGATGTACTTCCTGATGACCAGAAACTTGTCATTGAAGCTGCAAGAGTAGTTCGTGTAGGTTTCTTACAGCAAAATGCTTTCCACGCTGATGATACTTATGTTCCGCTTGAAAAGCAGAAACTTATGATGAAAACAATTCTTCACCTTTACGATAAGGCTAAGAAGGTTGTTACCAAGGAAATTCCTATTTCAAAGGTTATTGAGCTTGGTTTGTTCGATAAACTTACAAAGATGAAATATGATATTCCTAACAGCAAGCCTGAACTCTTTGATGAATATATCAAGGAAATTGATGAAAAGCTTGACTCAATTATGTAAGGAGGAAACGCACAATGATTATAGATTATGTCGGCGTTAAAGAAATTAACGGCTCACTCATAGTTCTTGACGGAGTAAAAGGCGTTTCCAACGAGGAAATTGTTGACATCCGCCTTGATAACGGCACAGTAAGACAGGGCCGTGTCGTACAGATTGAGGGCGAAAAGATTGTTGTTCAGGTATTTGAGGGCACAAGAAGAATCAGCCTTACAAATACAAGAACAAGACTTACAGGTCACCCAATGGAAATGCCTCTTTCTCCTGAAATTATCGGTCGTGTACTTGACGGTGCAGGCAGACCTATTGACGGACTCGGAGATATTTTCCCTGTAAAGCGTGCTAACATTAACGGCACACCTATCAACCCTGTTTCAAGAATTTATCCTAAGAACTACATCAACACAGGTATTTCTACCATTGATACACTTATGACACTTATCAGAGGTCAAAAACTTCCTATCTTTTCAGGTACAGGTATGAAGCACAATGACCTTGCGGTACAGATTGTTCGTCAGGCAAAAATCAGCGGTGCAAATGCTAATAACTTCTGCGTAGTATTCGCAGCAATGGGTGTTCAGAAAGATGTTGCCGAATACTTCAGAAAGAGTTTTGAAGAAAGCGGCGTACTTTCAAGAGTTGTAATGCTCTTAAACCTTTCGAATGACCCGATTATCGAAAGAACACTTACACCAAGATGTGCTCTTACTATTGCCGAGTACCTTGCCTTTGAGCTTGAAATGCACGTTCTTGTTATTATGACAGATATGACCTCATATGCCGAGGCTCTTCGTGAGTTCTCATCATCAAAGGGTGAAATTCCTGCAAGAAAAGGTTACCCGGGCTATCTTTATTCAGACCTTGCATCACTTTATGAGCGTGCAGGTATGATTAAGGGCAAGAACGGTTCTGTTACACAGATTCCTATTCTTACAATGCCTAATGATGATATTACTCACCCGATTCCTGACCTTACAGGTTACATCACAGAGGGTCAGATCGTACTTGACCGTTCATTACAGGGACAAGGTCTTTATCCGCCTGTAAGCGTTCTTCCTTCACTTTCCCGTCTTATGAAGGACGGTATCGGTGAGGGTTATACAAGAGCCGACCATCAGGCACTTGCAAACCAGCTCTTTGCATCATATGCAAAGGTAATTGACGCTCGTTCACTTGCATCTGTTATCGGTGAGGAAGAACTCTCCCCTATCGACAAGAAATATATTGAATTCGGCAGACTGTTTGAATCAAAGTTTGTTAATCAGGGATTCAACGAAAACAGAAGTATTGAACAGAGCCTTGACCTCGGTTGGGAATTACTTTCTACACTTCCGAAATCAGAACTTGACCGTGTTGACGATCAGATTCTTGACAAGTATTATGTTGAGAAATAACCGTCAGAAAGGAGTGCTGAGCATCTATGGCTGTACAGGCTGTACCTACAAAAGGTAATCTGATGAACACCAAAAAGTCGCTTGCTCTTGCCAAAAACGGCTATGAACTGCTTGACCGTAAGCGTAATATTCTTATAAGAGAAATGATGACGCTTATCGACCACGCCAATGCAATTCAGGAGAAGATCGACAATGCATATGAAGAAGCTTACATAGCACTTCAGACTGCCAATGTTACAAACGGCTTTTGCGATGACCTTTCAAACACGATTCCTGAAGAAGACTCATTAAAACTTGATTCAAGAAGTGTAATGGGTGTTGAAATTCCGATTCTCACCATTGGCGAGAAAAAACCTCAAACCTACCTGCACTACGGACTGCGACTTACAAACTCAGGTATTGATAAAACTTACGAGAAATTCACCGAAGTTAAGTATCTTACCGCAGAGCTTGCCGAGATAGAAAACAGTGTTTACCGTCTTGCGGTTTCAATCAAGAAAACACAGAAGAGGGCCAACGCTCTTAAGAACATTATGATTCCTAAATTTGAAGAAACCGTAAAGTTTATTTCCGATGCTCTTGATGAAAAGGAAAGAGAAGAATTCAGCCGTCTTAAGGTTATTAAGAGAACAAAACTAAAAAGAGCACAGGCTGAAAAAGAAAAACAAACACAAGCAGAAAATGCTTAAAAAAATCCCACTCTGAAAAAACAGAGTGGGATTTTGCTATTTTAAGGGAAAATTTTTATCAATAGTTGAATAAATTATGGTTTAGCGGAGTGTCGGTCGGGCATTGAAATTTAGCTAACGCTAAATTATCCGTCCAAAAACAAAAAAGTTTACTCAATTTTTTCAAAAATTGCGGGTTTGGGCAGCGC
>OHFG01000070.1_pt1 | contig 100189 bp, 83 predicted proteins | sample 1567411 | NCBI WGS metagenome assembly OHFG01 (sample SAMEA3879563, study PRJEB24766) | human gut metagenome | biome: human-associated habitat; feature: feces | place: USA | collected 1985/1987
GTACAGCCGTCATACGCTGGAAACTTTTTTGTCTTCGAGCGGCTGCCGCAAAGTTTCCAGCGTATGACGGCTGTACTCTGGCATTTCGTCAAGGAAAAGTACGCCGTTGTGCGCAAGGCTTACTTCACCCGGACGCGCTTTCTGTCCGCCGCCTATCAGCGCGGCAACGGTTGCCGTATGATGCGGAGTGCGGAACGGACGTGCGTTGACAATTCCCACCGAACTGTCCAGAATGCCCGCAACGCTGTGAATTTTGGTGACTTCGACGGCTTCTTCGAAAGTCATATCGGGCATTATGGTCGGAACGCATTTTGCAAGCATCGTTTTTCCCGCACCTGGAGGTCCCGACATAAGAACGTTATGCCCGCCCGCAACGGCGATTTCCAACGCGCGTTTGGCAACAGCCTGTCCTTTTACGTCGCTGAAATCCACGTCGTACGCGGACGCGGTTCCCGCCGCGACAAACCCGTGCTTTTGAACGGGTGAGGCTTCTGCGCCGTTGAGAAAATCGACAACGTCACGCAACGTATCCATTGCATAAACGTTGATGCCGTCTATGTATCCCGCTTCCGTGGCGTTTGCCGACGGAAGTACGAAATTCCTTCTGCCCTGTTGCATTGCCGAAATGAGCAACGGCATAATGCCGTTGACGTGCCGCAACGAACCGTTGAGCGCAAGTTCACCGACAAAAACGAAATCCTTGTACTTGTCGGTGACAACGGCTTCCGCGCAGACAAGCAGTCCCACGGCAATAGGCAAATCCAGCGCCGCGCCTTCCTTTTTGGTATCGGCGGGAGCGAGATTGACCGTAATGCGCTTCATTGGATAAGGAAAACCGCTATTTTTGATTGCGGCGCGCACTCTCTCTTTGGACTCTTTGGTGGCAGTGGAAGCAAGTCCCACCGTTTCCACGGCAGGCAACCCGCTGTTGACGTCGACTTCCACGTCGACCGCATAGCCGTCCAAGCCTTCGAGTGCAAAACTTTTAACGCTGGCAAGCATCGGAAACCTCAATATATATTATATATTAAATGAGTTTACCATAAACGGCGGCAAAAGGCAACAGCCGAAATACAAAACGCTAATATTATAAACCTTGCACCGAAACTCATTTCCGAAAACGAATTTTCTTTCTGCCGTGTACTCTGCGGAAAACACGCTATAACAGGCAGATATGAACGACTTATTGCAGACCGAAACAAAACTTCGGAACGCACTAATTTGCCTGTTTATCCGACGGGTTTTCTACCTATTATCCGAAGAGTGTTCTCCGTTTTCGGAATTAGTCGGATTGTTTTCCGCCTTTTTTGCGGATTCACGGAGTTTTGAAGCGGCAAAAGAGTCGACCGCAAACACGGCGACAAGGAAAACAAGCGGCAATGCAATCATAACGCCCTTACCCGCGGACGACCCTGCAAACTCCGACGCCTGCGTTATGAACGGCATAACTTTGATATACACGGCTTTTATATCCTGCGCGGACAATTCCCAACTGTCGGCAAACTGCGCCGCGTCGCCTTTGGTGCGATACTTCACGTTCTCTCCGTAGTTCAGCACTTCGACTATTCTGTGTGTTACGGTCTTGCCTTGGTTTGCTCCCGACGGAGCAACGAACACTACAACGTCCCCGACCGACAAAGTTTCTCCGTTATAGCCTTGTGCAACGATGACGTCCCCACGTTCGAACTCGGGGCTCATACTGTCCGACAAAACTTGAAGAAAAGTGTACCCGAAAATGCTGTTCCCCGCTTTACTTGCGTTCGTGATTACAACAATGCTCAAAGAGAAAAACACGACGACAACGGCTATCGCCGACATAGCCGCCGAAAAAATCCTGTACCACACGGGCAAATCGTTTCTTTTAGAAAAACTCTTTCCAATCATCACAATCCGTACTTTATCGCATTATTTTGCAAGTTAAAGCTATGGTTTTATATTCTAGTCACAGCGTACATACTTTCAATTAATAAGCCCTCACCTGCGTGAGGGCTTATTGGTGCCGAGAATCGGGCTCGAACCGATATGAAGTCACCTTCGAGGGATTTTAAGTCCCTTGCGTCTGCCAATTCCGCCATCCCGGCTTATTTATATTTGTGTTGTGGGTTGTATGTGCGTGTCGGGTTTGCGCAGGCGCCGGGAACATCCGTTCCTCGTCTGCCAATTCCGCCATCCCGGCTTATTTATACTTGTGTTGTGGGTTGTATGTGCGTGTCGGGTTTGCGCAGGCGTCGGGAACATCCGTTCCTCGCCTGCCAATTCCGCCATCTCGGCATATAAATATTCGTTGAGGTTTGATTTCCTTATCCCGAATTTTGTTTTTCGGTTGTAAGTCAAAGGCGGCATCTGCTGATACCGCCTTTGCTTTTGGAGGCACCATCCAGACTTGAACTGGAGAATGAAGGTTTTGCAGACCTTTGCCTTACCACTTGGCTATGGTGCCAAAATATTGTCGCTGTCGCCTCACAACTTTACGCAAGCCCATATTATGCGACTTAGGTTGGAATTGTGATTTACACGCCGTAAGTTGCGTTCACGCGAACCCTGCGTGTCCTCATCCCGATATTGTTCGGACGCCGATTGACTTTGTCCGAACAACAGGTTTGAGCGCATTTTTGTGGAGCGGGAGACGGGATTCGGACCCGCGACTTTCACCTTGGCAAGGTGACACTCTACCACTGAGTCACTCCCGCATTTCGGTTGCGCTTTAATAATATATCAAACATCATTGCTTTTGGCAACCGATTTTACTAAATTTTAGCCGTCGGCTTTATTTTTTGCGTGCCTGCAAATCTTCGGCAAATTTTACGAGGATTTCGCCATTGGGCAAAGTTCTCGCGCTTTCTCTTGCACGCGCCGTGCATTCCGCTATCAGTTTGCGCGCGCCGTCGACTCCTATTACGGAAACTATCGAGTTTTTGTCCTTGTCGCCGTCCAGTATATCGTCCACAAGTTGGAACGCGAGTCCGACGTTGGAGGCATATTCCACAACCGCGCTTATCTGTTCGGGGTCGCCGCCCGCGACAATGGCGCCTGCCTGAAACGCCGCCGTAATAAGCGCGCCCGTTTTCAGAGAATACATGGTCTTGAACTGTTCCGCGGTTTTCATTCCCGCTATGTCCATGACCTGCCCTCTCACCATATTTTCGGAAGCTCTGGTCACAACCGAAGCTGCGGAAAGGAAATCGTCGCCGAAGACACGCGCCGCGTTAATCAACACCGTTGCCGAACTGCTGAGAAGTGCGTCGCCGACCAAAATGGCGGTGGCTTCGCCGAACTTCTTGTGCACCGTGGGCTGACCTCTGCGCAAATCGTCGTTGTCCATTGCGGGCAAATCGTCGTGCACCAGCGAATAGCTGTGTATAAGTTCGAGTGCTGCGGCAAGGCTCATAACAGCCCCTTCGGGGAAACGGTCGCTTATCGCGCTCGCTCCCAGAAATACCGCCGTCGGACGCACGCGTTTGCCGCCCCCGAAACAAGCATAATGCATTGCTTCGTCAAATTTTTCCCCCTTGCTTTCGAACATTCCGGAGAAATAGACTTCAAAGGATTCCAGAAATTCTTTAACCGTCATTTTTCCAAATCAAACTCCTCGGTAAGATTATTCAGTTCGTCAACCAGCAAAGCAAGTTTCCCTTTCTCTTTTTTGAGTTCGGACATACAGGTTTTGCTGAGTTCGATACCTTTCTGAAAAGCCGCCACGGCTTCGTCTAGAGGAACGTCGCCTTCGAGTTTCTTGACGAGGGCTTCGAGTTCCTGCAAACTTTCTTCGAACTTTTTCATTTTTCCGTCTGCCATAATTGCCTCCGATTGGCTCCTTGTTACAATATGCGGGAGCAAACACCGTATCAGTTTTTGTCTGTCGGGTTGTTGTCCTTGATTAAGATTTCTTTGATTTCCGCTTTGAGCGTTCCGTCGCCGCCCTGCGCGGTTATGGTTTCGCCGACTTTGAGTTTGCGAACGGAAGTCACGCTTTTTCCTGCCGCCTGCACGTAAAAGTATCCGCGCGACAAGATTTTGAGCGGGCTCAGACTGTCAAGCATTCCGACCGCGTACTGTGCGCGGTTTTCCGCTTTCTGTACGTTTCTTGTGGCAAGTACGGACAGATTTTCAATCAGTCTGCGAACTTTGTTGCCGCGCTCCGTGTAGAAAGTCTGCGCCTTGTGACTGACCGTTGTACACGCAACACGCGCACGCGCGCTTTTGCGCTCGAAATTGTGTTTGACAAGTCGCACCAGCCTGTCGTCTGTGACTTTCAGGGAGTCGACAAGCGCGTAATAGTCGTACGCCACCATTTCCGCCGCCGCAGTGGGTGTTGCCGCGCGTTTGTCGGCAACGAAGTCGACCAACGAAAAATCCGTTTCGTGACCGACAGCGGAAATTACAGGTGTTTTCATAGCAAATACCGCTCGCACAAGTTCCTCGTCGTAAAACGGCGCAAGGTCTTCCAAAGAACCGCCGCCGCGCGCGATTATTATGACGTCGTAACCGAGTTTGTCTACTCGTGCAAGCACTCCGCTGATTTCGTGCGCCGCACCTTCGCCCTGCACTCTTACGTCGCGGACGATTATGTCGATTACGGGATTTTTCTTGCGTATGGTGGTGTTGATGTCGCGTATAACCGCTCCCGTTTTGGAAGTCACCACAAGCACGTTGGACACGTACTGCGGAATGGGAACTTTGTATTTGTCGTCGAAAAGTCCTTCTTCGGTGAGTTTTGCGCGCAAGCGCTCGAACTGCAAAAACAACAACCCTTGTCCCACGGGGGTTATGGACGTTGCCTGCAAAGACAGTCTGCCGCCTTTGACGTAATAGTCGATTTTACCGCGAAGGATTACGCTTTCGCCGTCTTTGGGTTTGTACGTTCTGGAATAGTTGAAACACACGCAGGAAATCTGCGAATTTTCGTCTTTGAGCGTGAAATACGCGTGTGCGCCGCTCGTTTTGAACCCCGACACTTCGCCGAACACTTCGAGATACTGAAAAATCGGCGAGTCGAAACACGCTTTGATTGTAGCGTTGACTTCCGATACGGTTATTGTCTTGTCGGTGAACGGTGTGGCTGTGTTCATATTATAAAAAAGGCGACAAAATCGCCTTAGTCCACAAATTTGGCAAGTACGCCGTTGACGAACCCGCCCGACTTTTCCGTGCCGTACTTTTTGGCAAGCGTAACGGCTTCGTTAATGACTACCTTTGCGGGAGTGATTTTCTGCGAAAGCTCGTAAACCGCTATCAGCAATACGACAAGGTCGGGACGGTAAAGCCTGTCCACGGTGTAACGTTCGAGTTTCGACGCAATCTGCGCTTTGAGTGCGTCGAGGTTTTCCGTCACGCCGAAATAGCAAGCCTTGACGTAGTCCTTGTCCTCGTCCGTAAGGTCGGCGTCGGAGAGAAACAAATCCATCGTTTCGTCGTGGGTTTCTCCGTAGAAGGTGTACTCGAACACCAGTTTGAAAACATATTCCCTGCTTATTCTTCTCATAGGTCGGTCTGGTTGGGGAAAATAACGCTCACTACCTGAACGTTGACGTTATGAACGCGGAACTTGGTTGCGTTTTCGATTTCCGCTTTGACTTTCTGCTGAACTTCGGCGACGACTACGGGCACGCGGTGACCGTAAACTATGTTGACAAACACGTCCACCGTAACTTTCTCGTTGGGGAGAAAATAAACGGAAACGCCGCCCCCTCTGATTGAACGCTTGGAGTGGTCGCGCGAGCGCAAAACTTCGACGCCTTCCACTTCGGATGCGGCGTCGGAAGCCAGCGACATTATTACGTCGGAAAACACCGACAGGTTTTTGGCATTCATTTCTTTTGGCATAATTGCTCCGTCAAACGATTATATCACAAACACTCGGCATACGCAAGGCGTTGAACGCACCGCACATTTGCAAATTTTGCCGCATTGTGAAATAACCACCGCCAAACGCAGAACGCAATTCCTCACGGCAAAAAACCTTTAATATTGCGCTTATGACGTATTTATTACTTTTTGTCGGCTCCGTCCGACGTTGCGGACAAAGCGTTTTCCGCAAACTCGTCAAGCACGACCTTTTCGCCGCCCTTCACTCTCGACTGCTCCGCAGCGTAAGCGATTACGTGACTCTGTATGCTCTGGAAAATATCCGTGCGGATATTGCCGTTGACCAGCGCGGCAATCAACCCTATATCTCCGCCGCCGTGTCCTATGAAACTGCGCGCGGCACGGATTGTGCGCGGTTTTTTCCCGAACAGCGAAAGCGTGAGTTTTTTGTCTTCGAACTTGCCTTCCAGTATACCTTCCGACCCGCGCACGGTAATCGTGCGGTAAATGGCGGGAGAAAATGCCGTCATGGTGAGCGTCGCCTGCACTCCGTCGTCGAAATCGAGGGACACGGTCTGGTAGTCGACAACGTTGTTGTCGCACCTGAACACGCATTTGCCGAAATCGCCCTTGCATAGCGCTTCGTGCACCTTTTCGACAGTGGGCACGCCGTCCTCTACAACGCGCGTCATAGGCCACGCAAACTGTCTTGCAAAACGCGGGAACTTTTTGAGTTTGTCCTCATACAGTTTCACCGCGTTATACGGGCATTTGTCGTTTTTGCAGTTTACGCATCTGTCGGCGCATACGGCGGGTTCGTTTTCGCGTTTGAAATAGTTGAGTCTGCCCTGCGACTGAACGGAAAGGCACTTTGCACCGAGCATATAAACCATAAGGTCGAGGTCGTGACAGCACTTTGCGAAAATCATAGGCGTCGACGTTTCGGAGTTGCGCCAGTCGCCGCGCGTGTAGCTGTGCGCGTAGTGCCAGTAACCTACGTTTTCGTGCATTTCGAGCGCAACGAGTTTGCCGAGCACTCCGCTTTCTATGACTTCTTTGACTTTATCGTAGAATTTGGAATATCTGAGCACGTGGCAGACAGCCACTTTTCTGCCCAACTCCTGCGACTTTCGCGCGATTTCGGCGCATTCGGCAAGGTCTGCGGAAACGGGCTTTTCGAGAAGCACATCATAGCCTTTTTCGAGTGCCGCCATAGTGTGCCCGAAATGGTAACTGTCCTGAGTACACACAAACAGCCAGTCGGCGCACTTGTCCTTTTCAGAAACTCCGCATAGTCGGAATAAAGACAAGCGTCGTCAAGCGTTTTGGTGTCGCGTTTTGCGAGCGCGAGTTTGTCGGGATTGTTGTCGATGACGGCAACGAGTTTTGCCCTGCGTTTTTGCAGAAAACGCAGTATCATTGCGTAAATGCGACCGCGACCGCCGTATCCTAAAATTGCCACCCTTACCATAAAAGTACACCTCCGTACACCGAAAGTATAAACTTTGTTTATACCCCTGTCAATGGTGAAACCGAAACGCGCCATTGCCTACCCGTAACTACTCGTCGGTTTTCCGAAAAGCGCGGAGATTGAATCATACGCGTTACTACTGGTATTCCATACGCGTCACGATTATATGGAAGATTAAAAATCTTTCGGCAACAAAAAACAGAGCCGATTGTTTCGGCTCTGTCATTCACGGCGTGTTGTGAGCGTTCCGCCATCAGCTGTAAGGTATGATTTTGACGTCTGCGGCTTTGAACGTCGTTTCCGTCTGCACGATGTCGAGTATCTGTGCCGCCTGCTCCGCGGTAACTTCGGGCGCGCCGACGACGACGTTCACTCCCGATTCGCTCATGGTGACGATTGCGTCTTCAAAGCCTTTGGATTTGATGAGCGTTTCGAGTTGGAGTTCCTTTTCCATTCTCTCGACAAGTCCGAGTTTCTGTTCTTCGGCTGCCTTTTTGGCTTCCGCAGAACTGGTTTCGGAAGTGATTATCGCGTCGAGATACAGGAATTCGGATTCGCGCGTGGCTTCTCTGTCGCTGCGGTAGGCTGCGAAGAAGGTTTCCGTCACGGCGTTGGCGTCCGCGGGGGTGTTGTCGATCAGACGGTCATTGAGCGCCCAGTTGAGCACGCCCGTAGCAACGAGCAGGACCACCATAACGGACAAAACTAAAATCTTTTTGGTTCTGGTTTTTATTTTCATACTGTCCTCCCTGAAAATCATTTCATTGTATAAACGTCGACGATGCTCTTGTCCACGCCCATAGCCGTTGTAGTAGCTTCGAGGAGCTTCAACATAACCTTGATGTCGTCCGCACCCTCTGCAATGACCAGCACGCCCACCACTTCGTCGTCGCGGCGGGTAATCATTGTTTCCACCCTGCCTGCGCCTTCGATACCGCCGAGAATGGCGGCGAGCCTGCGTTCCTCGTCGTCCATAACAGACGACGACCCGCTTTCCGTTCCCGAAACCGACGAAGCGGCTTTTCCGGTTGCCACGGTAGAATATATGAGCAGTGCCACGGCGATTATGAATATTGCGACGATAAGTTGAATGTTTTTTATTCCTTTGAGCTTTTTGAAAAAGCCGCTAGATTTGACTTTTTCGAGAGCGCCTTCCTTTCTTTCGTCAAGCACTTCCATCGCCGTCCCCTCCCGTGTAACGCACCTGAACGGTTACGGACGACTCCGCGACCGACAACCTTTCGGCCGCCGCGCTCCGAACCTTCGATATATGTTTATTCTCCTCGTCCTTTTCGAGAACCGACAGATATAAAATCAGGTCGATTCTTTCAATTTTCGACAAAGAACCCTCTTTTATGATCACTTTAACCTCCGTTTCGTACCCTGACAGGGCAAGATAGGCTTTGAGGTCGTCGGCTTTTCCGTCCGCGAAAACGTCGGACGACTCCTGCAAAAATCCCTCGTCTGGTGATACCGTGGACAGTGTGGGTTCCCAGTTTTTGAGCGCGCCTATGATGTTTGGAAGCGGCGCGGCGATGACGAACACCACAAGCAAAGAAAACGCGCCTTTGACGTACTTCGAAGTCTGCCCTTCCGGCAAAACTATTTCTAGAAGTACGCCAAGACAAATGACGCCTACAATCCCCGTAATCCACGCACTCAGCATTTCACACCCCCAGATTGCAACTGCCGATAATCAGCATAAGCAGAACGAAAAACATAAACCCCACTCCCGTAAGCGCGGTTATGAGCAGCGACATATTGTCGGCAAGCGAACCGAGCACGGAGGAAGTCCGCGCGTCGCCCACGGGTTCGGCGATTGCGGCGGTAAGACGAAGTCCCAGCATAAACACCACAAGTTGCAGAAGCGGGAAAAGCACCACCGCAAGCAGCACGGCAACGCCCGTAAGCCCGACTGCGTTTTTGACAAGCACCATTGACGCGGACAGCAGGTCAAACCCGTCGGACAGATAACCGCCGAGAATGGGAACGTAACTCGACATTGCAAATTTCGCCGCATTGAAACTGAGTCTGTCTATCACGCCGCCCGTTATGCCCTGCGCAGTGAGAAAAGTAGCGAACAATCCGAATACTATGCCGATGAGCCACCCCGCCGCGGATTTGAAAAGTTTGGTGAGTTTGTCGAGTTTCACGTTTTTGGAAATGTTGCCCACCACCGAAAATACGATTGTCGCAATGAACGCGGGCACTATAATCGTCTGTACCAGCTTGATAATCGACCCCGAAAGCACCGCCATAAACGGCTGATAAACGGCAACGCCGCTTGCTCCGCCGACCGCGGCAAGCAAGGTCAAAAGAACAGGAAAAACGGCTTCCGAAAACGCCGATAGAACGTCAATCGTATGCGTTACGGTTTTGATGACTTTCACCGCACCCGTCATAAGTATCACGATGATTGCGGAATAACACACAACATGCACGACTTCGTTTGTCGATTTGCCGCCGAGTTCCGACGTCATGCCCGTCAACAGATTTTTGAGCAGGCAAATAACGATTATCGTGATAAACCCCGGCAGAAATCCGAGAAAATAGTTGCCCAGCACGCCGCCGAGCGCGCTCATGAAGTTGCCGAAAAAGTCGTGTGCTCCGCCCTTTGTTATGCTTTTCAATACGGCTTTGAGGTCGTCTATGCCGAGCGCTGACAAAGTGTCTTCGTCCAACGATTTCAAAAACTTCTCAAACAAGTCGGTATCCAGTCGGTCGATTGTTCCGTCCACGTTGTCGCTCAGGTCCTCTTCTATGTTTTCCTGCGCGTCGCTTGCGGCGTACGCCACGCCGTCCGCTTCCGAGATAAAACACAACGCAAGCATAGCCGAAACCGCGACAAGCAAAAGCACCGCCGCCGCCAAAAAACGTTTGTATTCCGATTTTCCGAAACGGGCAAACATTTTCATAGCCTTCACATTACGTCCATAAGACCGCTGACAACGTCGACAAGCGCGGTGACGACGGATATGCTCATAAGGAAAATCACGATTTTCCCGCCGAACTGCAACTTTTGCGCAATTGAACCGCACCCCGCGTCCGTGGCTATGGACGCCGCGTATTCGGTTATGTATCCGATACCTATGATTTTGAGCACTGCGCTGAACACGGCGTCGTCTATACCGCTCTTTTCCACAAGATTGTCGAAAGCGAGTATCACGTCCTGCAACGAACTTATCATCGTAATCACCATAATCACCCCCGTGGCGATTACGGCGAATACGGCAAATTCGGGTTTCGCCGTACGCAAAAGGCTTACGACGACAACCCCGATAAGTGCGATTGACACGAGTTTTATCAGTATCATTGCAAGGACAGAATATTTTTGATAGTGTCGAAAAGACCGCCCACCATGTCGATTACGAGCACGATGACGAGAATAAGCCCCGCGAGCGTCGCAAACGTCGCTATATCGTCGCGGTCGCTGCGCTTCAATATCACGCATACTATTGCGGTAAGCAGCCCTATTCCTGCGATTTTCAGTATTATTTCCGCGCCCATACTCCTCCTATGCCAGAATGACAATCAACGCAATGCCGACCAAAACCGCAAGTTTGAAATACATTCCGCCCAGTCTTTTGGTTTCTTCCGCGCACTTGTCGCGTTTTGCGGCGAACTCTTCCCGCGCGCGTTTCAAAACGTTCATCTGGTCGCCGAGCGACGTTTTGCCCAACCCTTCCAGAAACTCTTTCAACCTCTTTTTCTCGTCTTTTCTGAGGTGTACGCTCTCGGCTTCTTCCGCCGCCGCCTTGTCTTGCGGAACTCCCGCGCCAAGTTTGTTCCCGAACGCCGAAAGCGTCTTGCAGAACTTTCCGCTTTTTCCCTCCGCAAACTGCGCAATGACGACAGGCAGCGGCGTTTTCTTGAAACCTATTTCGCTTATAAGCTCCGCCGTGAACTGCTCCGCGTCGCGATAGAACTTTTCGCGGTCGGCGTAGTAGCGTTTTATGAGCACTCCGCCGTAACAGCATAAAAGCCCCAGAAGTCCTCCCGCTATAAGTCGCAATATGTCAGCCACCTTCGGCAATCCTCCCCGCTTCTTCGGCGTCAAGCACCGCAACCAACGTACCCGCACGCGGACGCGCGGACAAAATTATATACAGTTCGATTACTTCGGCAAGTCTGGAAAACGCAGACGAACGGAACACGCTTTCCACTCCTTTTCCGTGCAACGACGCAATGACTTTTACGCCGCTGCGCACAACGTCGCAGACGGACTCCGCGTCCTTTACGCCGAACAGTTCGTCCGTCACGATAACCTGCGGGTTCATTGCGCGGATTGTATTTTCGTATGCCGCACTTTTCCCTATTCCGCTCACGACGTCGCAATCCCCCACGTCCATTGTCGGAACGCCTTTTTCGGCAGCCGCGATTTCAAACCGCTCGTCAATAATCAGCGTATTGAACCGCTCCGACGAAATGCGTGCAAGTTCACGAAGCATTGTCGTTTTGCCGCCCGACGGCGGCGAAATCACAAGCGTGTTTTTGACTTCTCCGTCCGCGAAAACCTTACTTCTAACTCCGTCTGCAACACCTTTCACGCTGTGCGGTATGCGTACGGTGAGAAAAGATATGTGTTTCATCGTGAGAAGGCTGTCGCCGTCAAGCACACCTTCGCCCGCAACGCCTATCCTTATACCCTTGCGCGCCATATAACCTTTTACAAGCTGGTCGTTGACCGCATACACGGAGAAATCGGAAGCAAGTCCCAACAGTCTTTCAATGTCCGTCTGCGTGACCGTGTAAGGCAACCCCGACGGCATACGGGCTATTTTTCTGTCCGAGGCAGTACACACTACAAGCGGTCTTCCCGTACGCAACCGCAATTCCGTGACGGCGTTTTCGGGAGCGGCGGAAGCCACCGCGCCTGCCATAATACCCGTGACCAATCCGTCGAACATACTAAAAGATATGAGGTGCGAAAATCTAAAATACAGAACCGCAAAAAGCGACAAAATATCCTCAGCTTTGCCGCGCATTCATTGACTGTTTCAAAACATCGGACAATAAAAAACGCACGGCGTATACGTGCGTTCAATGTTTTTGTCCGACCTGTTTCAATCAACCTGTTCTTTGTTGATTGACCAATTCATTAATTTGTCCATACTTTGATTAATTTGTTAGCTATTAAGCCAATTCGATGATTAATTACCTAATCCGAAAAATGCCGATAAAAACAAAACCCTGCCAAACGGCAGGGTTTTCGATTTGCGAAATTGAATTTTAACTTTCCGACGATCAGACGCGGGACATATATTCGCCGGTACGGGTGTCGACTCTGATGGTGTCGCCTTCGTTGACGAACATAGGAACTTGCAGGGTGTAACCCGTTTCGAGAGTTGCGGGTTTGGTTGCGTTGGTTGCGGTGTTGCCGATGACGGCAGGTTCGCAAACGGTGATGAGCAACTCGACGAAGTTAGGCGGTTCGACAGAGAACGGTGCGCCCTGGAAGAATTTCATCGTGACGTTCATGTTCTCTTTGACGAAGTTGAGCGCGTCCTCGACCTGACTGTGGTTGAGGGGGATTTGCTCGTAAGTTTCGCTGTCCATGAAGTAATAGAACTCGCCGTCGTTGTAGAGATATTCCATATTCTTGGTCTCGATGTGCGCGAGGTCGAATTTTTCGGTGGGGTTGAAAGTTTTTTCGAGTACGCTGCCGGTGACGACGTTTTTCATCTTGGTACGGACGAACGCCGCGCCTTTGCCGGGTTTGACGTGCTGGAAGTCTACAACCGTCATAATGTTGTTCTCATAGAGGAACGTAACGCCCTTTCTGAGGTCTCCTGCCATAATTTGTGCCATAATATTATCTCCTGTAGTATGGATTTTGGTATTTATAGAACTATAAGTTCCGTGCTGTGTCTGCTGAAAGGTTTATCCTGTCCGACTTCGATCATATCTTCGATGCGAACGCCGCCTTTGGACGGAAGATAGATACCGGGTTCGACGGTAACGACCTGACCGCGCATGAGGATTTCGTCGCTCCTTGCGTTGAGCGTGGGCGACTCGTGAATGAGCGTACCGACGCCGTGTCCCGTTCCGTGAACGTAATATTCGCCGAAACCGCATTCCGCGATATAATCGCGCGCAGCTGCGTCCACCGCTTTGCAGGCAACGCCGTCCGCCACGGCTTTGAGTGCGTCTTTCTGCGCCTTGTACACTACGTCATAGACGTGACGCATTTCTTCGCCGACCTCGCCGAAAGCAACCGTGCGGGTAAAGTCGGAACAATATCCGCCGACGACCGCACCCATATCTATGGTGACGAACATACCCTTTTCAAGCGGAGTGTCTGTCGGTACGTGATGAGGTTCGGCACCGCCCGCTCCGAATGCCACGATTGTGTCAAACGACACGCCGCTGGCGCCGAGTTCGACGGCTTTTGCGAAAATCGCGTCTGCGATTTGCTTTTCGGTCACGCCTTCACGCAGTTCGCCGAGAACATAATCGAAAACGTCGTCGATGATGTCCGCGGCTCGCCGCATAAGAGCTGTTTCTTCTTCGGATTTGACAAAATTATTTTGCATAATCCACGCTTCTCACTTCGCGAATGACGTTGACTTTGATTTGTCCGGGATATTCGAGCTCGTTTTCGAGTTTGTCGGCAATTTCCCTTGCAAGGAAAACCGTCGCCGCGTCGTCAACCTGTTCGGGTTTGACGAGAACTCTGATTTCTCTGCCCGCCTGAACTGCGTAAGTCTGGTCGACTCCGTCGAAAGATTTTGCGATGTCTTCGAGTTTCTCGATACGCTTGACGTAGTTTTCCAACGATTCGCGACGCGCTCCCGGACGAGCCGAAGAGATTGCGTCCGCCGCTTGTACCAACACCGCCGCAACCGTTTCGGGTTCGATGTCGTTGTGGTGAGCGGCAATCGCGTGAATGACGTCTGCGTGTTCCTTGTACTTCTTGGCGAGCTCGACGCCGATTTGAATGTGCGTGCCTTCGACTTCGTGGTCGACGGCTTTGCCTATGTCGTGCAGAAGACCCGCGCGCTTTGCAACCTTGGGGTCAAGCCCGAGTTCCTGCGCCATAAGCGAGGCAAGGAAGGAAACTTCGAGCGAATGTTTGAGAACGTTCTGTCCGTAACTGGTACGGTATTTGAGTCTGCCGAGAATTTTGACGAGTTCGGGGTGCAGTCCGTGCACGCCTGCCTCGAACACCGCTTCTTCACCCGCTTCCTTAATGGACGCGTTGACTTCGCGGCGCACCTTGTCGACTATTTCTTCGATACGTGCGGGGTGAATACGTCCGTCGGCGATGAGCTTTTCGAGCGTAAGTCTTGCCACTTCGCGGCGCACGGGGTCGAAACTCGAAAGAGTGATTACGTCGGGAGTGTCGTCGATAATCAGGTCAACGCCCGTCGCGGACTCCAACGCACGAATGTTTCTGCCCATTCTGCCGATGATTCTGCCCTTCATTTCGTCGTTGGGCAGGGCGACAACGCTGACCGTGTTTTCGGTGGCGTGGTCTGCCGCGCATCTCTGTATTGCTGTCGCTATAATGTTCTGTGCCTCTTTTACGGCATTCTCTTTGGCTTCGGCTTCGATTGCTTTCGCTTCTGCCGCCGCTCCGCGTTTGACTTCGTCAAGCAAAGCGTCTTTAAGTTCCTGACTGGCTTCCTCTTTCGTCATACCTGCGACTCTTTCGAGTTCCTTCTGCATGACTTCCTGCGAACGGTTGAGTTCCTCTTCAATGGATTTCAGTCTTTCTCTGCTCTCTTCTACTGATTTCTGCGCCTTTTCGAGTTCGGCGATTTTCTTATCGAGAGCGTCCTCTTTCTTGTTGAGAGATTCGTCTTTTTTGTCGAGCGCGTTTTCTTTTTGCAGGAGACGGTTTTCCGCTCTCTGCCATTCGGCTCTGCGTTCTTTGGTTTCCTTTTCGAACTCGGAACGCATTCTGTTTTGTTGTTCTTTGGCTTCGAGCATACCGTCCTTGCGGATGGCTTTTGCTTCCAAGCCCGCTTCTTCCAGAATTCTTGCCGCTTCCCTTTTAGCCAGGCCGATTTTGTTTTGCGAATACAGTCTATATCCAAACAGTCCGACGAGCGCACCGACAACGAGTGCGGCGACGGCTATTCCAACAATAGGACCGACTTCGAGTGCGGCAAGCAATAAATTCATACTGCTTGTCATCGAATGACCTCTCCATATATATAATCAATACGCGACGCGTGTACGCATAACGAATTGTCGTTATAATTATATACTATAATTCCGTTATAAGTCAAGTTTGAATAGAGAAAACGCAATCGGAAAAAAATCGCGCCCGACGGGGCGCGATTGATACGTTCAGAATACCGAAAACGGCGTTTAAAGTGCCGATTTTGCAAAACCGCTCGGAAGATACGGAAATTACATACCGTACTTTTCGCGGACTTTTGCGTCGATTTCCTGCGAAATTTCGGGGTGCTGACGGAGGAACTCGATTGCCTTATCCCTGCCCTGACCGATTTTCTCGTCGTTGTAGCTGAACCAGCTGCCGCTCTTCTGAATAAATCCGTTCTGGACGGCAAGGTCGATAAGGCAACCCAACGAAGATATACCCGTGCCGTACATAATGTCGAATTCCGCAACCTTGAAAGGAGGCGCGACCTTGTTTTTGACGATTTTGGCTTTGACGCGGTTGCCGATAATGTCGCTGCCGTCTTTTATGGACTCCGTCTTTCTGATGTCGATACGGACGGACGCATAGAATTTGAGCGCCTTGCCGCCCGTGGTGGTTTCCGCACTGCCGTACACGACGCCGACTTTTTCGCGAAGCTGGTTGATGAATATGATGGAGCACTTGCTCTTTGATGTAACCGCGGTGAGTTTTCTCAACGCCTGCGACATAAGTCTTGCTTGCAGACCGACGTGGCTGTCACCCATTTCGCCGTCGATTTCGGCTTGCGGAGTGAGCGCGGCAACGGAGTCGACGACGACTACGTCGATTGCACCGCTGCGTACGAGCGTTTCGACTATGTCAAGCGCCTGTTCGCCGTTGTCGGGCTGGGAGATATACAGGTTTTCGAGTTGAACGCCCAGTCTCGACGCATAGGACGGATCGAGCGCGTGTTCCGCGTCGATGAACGCCGCAGTGCCGCCCGCTTTCTGCGCTTCCGCCACGATATGCAATGCAACGGTGGTTTTACCCGAAGACTCGGGTCCGTATATTTCGACAATTCTTCCCTTGGGGATACCGCCGATACCGAGCGCGATGTCGAGCGTCAGACAACCCGTGGAAACTGCTTCCACTTTCTGAACGTCGTTGTCACCGAGACGCATGATTGCGCCTTTGCCGAACTGCTTTTCAATCTGCGCAAGCGCGAGTTCCAACGGATTTCCTCTGTCCTTATCTGCCATAATTCAATCTCCTTGTCCTCAAAGCGGATTGCCCGCAATAAGTATTTCTGATGTTTATATGTCCGAAACGTTCGGTTAAACCGTCGTTTCGGTGATTTTCGTTCCGATATCGTCTTATCTCTGTCCGTACAACCTTTTTACAGCTTTGCAGTTACAGTACAGCGTTACAGTTGCAGTATATCTCCGCGCAGATAGCGCACGAGGTAGAAAAGCGCAAGGTTTGCCGTAGCCTTTCTTATGCGGTTGCGGTCGCCCGAAAGGTGTTTCTCGAACACGGTTATGAACTCTCCCGCACCGACGCCGATGTAGACAAGTCCGACGGGTTTTCCTTCGTCGCCCTGCGGTCCCGCAAGTCCCGTCGTCGCAAGTCCTATGTTCACGGGAGGAACAAGCAACCCCTTGACCATTGCGTACGCCGTTTCGCGGCTGACTGCACCGTATGCGCCTATCAACGCTTTCGGGATACAGAGTCTGTGCATTTTCGCGGCGCGGTTATAACACACGACGCCTTCGAAAAAGTTTTCGCTTATGCCTGCAACCGACGTAAGCCGCGAACAGATTTCACCGCCAGTCAGGCTTTCGGCAACGGCAAGCATCTTGTTGTTGAGTTTGAGAAGTTGCGCCGCAAGGTCGTGCAACTCCTTGTCTTCGGCACAGTAAACCTGTTCGTCGAAGATGTTGTATGCAAGACTTTTGACCGCGTCGAAAGATTTTTTGTCCAACGAAGAAGTCATGGTTATCTTCGCGTCAAGACAACATTCCTCAACGGAAAAATCCACGCCTTTGTCGGCTATCTCCGACAGCTTGTCGCATATCTCGTCGCAGTCGAGACCGCAGACTTTCATCACTTCGCAAATCATTTTCTTTTTTCCAGTCTTACGTACATTCCGTCGTAGTCGGAGTGCGTAACCGTCATAAGTTTACGACCGGGATTTATAGGGTCGTCACCGTCGTAAAACCCGCAAATCCCGAGCAGGTCGTATATCTCGTGCGCGCGCTCGTTGACGACGGACATTTTGCGTTGCAGGAATATTACGCTCAGGCTTCCGAACGTCAGTCCTAGTTTGAGTGCGGGAACCAGCGTTCCGAACAAATATCCCGTATAACCTACCTTTTCGAAATCCTTGTCGCGTTCGACCAACGGCAAATAGGTTTGTCCGAGGCTGTCGCGTCTTGTTTTCAGCGCGGCAACGTCGTCCGCGTTGCCCTGCCAGACGAACCCTTTTTTCTTGTCTTCGTCGCCGAGCAATCCCGCCATATCGAAAGCGCAAAGCAGTTTGACGGCGGTCGGAGCGTGTATGCCGAGATGTCTGCACAGCGATTTTTCGGACAGATGTCCCTCTTTCGAGCCCAGTTCAGCCGCAAGTACGGCATATTCGGCAAACGTGTTTTTCTCCTGTCTTACGGCCTCTTTCATTCCGCGCTTTCCTGCTCCGCGAACGCTTGTACTCGGCTTTACCGCCTCTTTCGAGTTTTGTGCGTTCGGTTTTTATTGTTGTATTTTAGTGATTGATGCAACGAGGTTCGACATTCACCCAATCGTCAATTCAAGTTGGATTAAGTCGAACTTGTTTTCTTACTTGTTTGATTACTTGTTATCGTTCTCGTTTTCGGCCTTGTCCGCCGCGGCTTCTTTAACGTCAGCCGCCGCAGGAGCCTGCTCTTTCTTTTCGGGGTCGGCAAGTACGTGTTTGTTCTTGATAAGATAATTGACGCCCGAAACAACAGTCATAACCGCGCCGAGATAGAAAATCGCTTCCGCTATTGCGGCAAGCACGATGTGGAAACCGCCGAGAATGAGCAGCGCCACGCCGACGTCCAGCAGTACGGTTTTGATTTTGCCGTAGATGTCGGCTGCAAGCACAAGACCTTTGCTTGCGGCAACCGCTCTGAATACGCTGACGGTAAGTTCACGCGTGAGGATAAGTCCGCCGAGCAAAGCTATGACCAGCGAATCGTACGGGAAAAGGCGTATATCGTCGAAGCACACGATGAGGAACAGCATAACGACGATGACGATTTTGTCCGCGAGCGGGTCGAGGAATTTGCCGAGCGCGGAAACAGTGTTCGTCTTTCTAGCGATGTGTCCGTCAACGAAGTCGGTGGCGCACAGCACGCTGAAAAGTATGCAGGACACGATTATAAACGGCATGTACAGATTGTCGAAAAACATCGCCAAAACGTAAAACACCACCGTGGGTACTATGAGAACTATTCTTGCAAGTGTGATTTTTGTAGCCAGTGTCATACTGTTCTCCCAATGAGGTCTATTCCGTCCGTGCGGACAATTTCCACGTCGTAGATTTCGCCGATTGACACTTCTTCGTCGGAGGTGAAATACACCACGTTGTCGACGTCGGGAGTCTGTCTTTCGGTGTGTCCGTAGAAAGACTGTCTGTCATAATCGATACCGTCGTAAAGCACTTTGACGACTTTTCCGACGGTTACGGCACAGTTCTTTTCTATGACCGCGTTTTCGACTTCGCGCAGTTCGTCTGCTCTGCGCTTTTTGGTTTCTTCGTCAAGATGACCGCGCATTCTGTCGGCGGGCGTTCCTTCTTCACGCGAATACGCAAACACCCCGGCAAAATCGATTTTGGCTTCTTTCAGGAACTCTTTGAGTTTGAGGTGCGCCTCTTCCGTTTCTCCGGGGAACCCCGAAATGAACGACGTGCGCATGGTAATTCCCGCCTTCTTGATTTTGGCGACAAGTTCGCGGGTGTACTTTTCGGTCGTATGGCGGTTCATACGCTTCAGCACTTCGTCGTCGACGTGTTGAAGCGGAACGTCCATATACTTGCAAACCTTCGGCGTGTTCTTAACAAACTCGATGAGTTCGTCCGTCACCATTTCGGGTTCGAGATACAAAAGCCTTATGCGTTCGAAAGAAAGTTCCGCAAGTTTGCCGACAAGTTCGGTAAGGTGCGGTTTCCCGTCGAAATCTATACCGTATCTTGTGACGTCCTGCGCTACGAGTATGATTTCCTTGACTCCGTCTTCGGCAAGTTCCTTTGCTTCCGCAAGCAGATTTTCCATGCTTTCGGAACGGTACTTTCCGCGTATGGACGGAATTGCGCAGTATGTGCAATGATTGTCGCACCCTTCCGCGATTTTGAGGTACGCATAATGATAGGGTGTGGTGAGAACTCTGCCGCCGTAATACGCGTCGCCGCCCCCGCAACAATAGATTTTGTCGCCGTTTGCGATTTTTTCGACGGTGGGTACGATTTCGTCGTAGTCCGCAACGCCGAGAAACGCGTCTACTTCGGGAAACTCCTCTTCCAGCGTGTCTATGTATCTCTGCGGCAGACAACCGGTGACAATAATTTTCTTACCGTCCTTTTTGTATTCCGCAGCACCCAGTATTTCGTCTATGGCTTCGTTTTTGGCGTCTTCGGTGAAAGCGCAGGTGTTGACAATGATAACGTCCGCTTCGTTTTCGTCCGAAACGGGCGTATGTCCTGCCGCCACAAGCCTTGCTATCATTTTTTCCGAATCCACTCTGTTTTTGTCACAGCCGAGTGAAATAACACCGAATTTCATACTTTGGTTCTCCGCGGCTTCGCCCGCAACAGAGCGGGCGCAACCGTCATTATTCGTCGTCTTCTTCCGAAGAATTGGCTTGCATTAGCTCTTCGAGGTCCTCTTCCGTAATGCAGACTTTATGCTTTTTGCTCTCGGGGTCGGGTTCGATGAGGTTCATGTCTTTCATTATGTCGAAAATCTTGGCCGCTTTCGGGAAACCGAGTCCGAGTTTACGTTGCATACTGGAAATGGTGATGAGGTTTCCTTCCAGTCCCATTCTGACTGCTTCGAAAACTTCGGGCGGGATTGCGTCCTTGTCCGCCGCTTTCTTGCCGCCGCTCTTTCCGCCTTCGGCAGGCTCTTCCGTCTTTTCCTTGAAGATTGCGTCCTTTACTCTCTCGTCATAATAGCTTTCGTTGTGTTCCTTGATGAAATCAACGACGCTCTTGACTTCGGAGTTGGATATGAACGCGCCCTGCATACGTATGGGGTTGGCGATTTTTGGAGTCATATAGAACAGGTCGCCGTTGCCGAGCAGTTTTTCCGCTCCGCCCGCGTCGAGAATGGTACGGGAGTCGGGTCCCGACGTAACCTTGAACGCGACACGCGAAGGCAGGTTGTTCTTGATTGTACCGCTGACGACGTCGACGGACGGTCTTTGCGTTGCGAGAATAAGGTGAATGCCGACTGCACGCGCAAGACGGGCAATACGGTTGATTGCGTCTTCGACGGCTTTCTTACCCTGCGCCATAAGGTCGGCAAGTTCGTCGACTATGACGACGATACGCGGCATTTTTTCGTAGCCCTCTTTCTCGCAGTTCTGGTTGTACTCGTCTATATCGCGATATTTGAGGTTGGACAGATACTCGATTCTGCGTTGCATTTCCGTGATTGCCCAGTTGAGCGCACGGATTGCCTTGTCGACGTCGCAGATGATTTCGTCCAGCATAAGGTGCGGGATACCGCTGTACACGGACAACTCTACTCGTTTCGGGTCGACCATTATGAGTCGTACTTCTTCGGGCGACGCCTTGTACAGCAAACTGATAATCAACGAGTTGATACAACAGCTCTTACCTGCGCCCGTAGCACCTGCGATAAGCATATGCGGCAATTCTTTGATGTCGCAGACGTACTCTTCGCCGAACAGGTCTTTGCCCAGTCCGAACGTCGCGGGCGACTTGGACTGATTGAACTTCGCGGATTGCAGAATTTCGCTGAGTCGGACGATACGACGTTTCTTGTTAGGCACTTCGATACCGACCGCGTTTTTGCCGGGGATAGGCGCGAGAATACGCACGCTTTCCTCTTCCATCTTCATTGCGATGTCGTTTTCAAGGCTTACAAGGCTGCCGATTGTTCTGCCCTTGGGCATTTCGACGTGCAACGTATAAAGCGAGAACGTAGGTCCGACCTTGATTTCGACGACTTCCGCATTTACGTCGAAGAAATTGAGCGTCTCAACCAACACTCTCTTCTTGTATTCGTAGTCTTCGTCCTGCGAAACCGCGGGTTCTGGCGGAACGAGCAACTTCATAGGCGGCGCAATATAAGGCTTACGGGGCGTAACCTGCGAAATTGCCTGCTCCATATTGACCTGTGTTAGGCGCTCTTTTGACGTATCATTCGCCATTTTCTTGGCGAGATTTTCCGTCTTTTGCAAACTCTTGTCGCGCGGCGCGTAAATACGCTTGCTGCGCTCTTCCGCTATATGTTCATAACTTGCAAGCTGCGGCGCTTCCTTGCGCGCCTTGGCGATGTTCTCCATCTGCTGTTTAGCGAACATCGACTGCTGAATTACCTTGCCTGTCGTATCGAATGCGGGCGCGTCGTCGGTCTGTTTAACGCCTCTGGAAATAACGTCCTGAACCTTGCGTTGAGCCTCGGTATGAGGTGCGGTTTCCGCCGTTGCGGAATTTGCAAACAGATTTGCCGACGAATCGGCAGAAGCCGAACGCTGTTGTCTGTTCTGTTTGTATGCGGGAACGGAAGACTGACGCGGAGAAGGCGCGGGCTCCGCACTCTGCGGCGCTTTGGCAGTCTGCGCGGTCGTTCCGAAACCGCCCACTCTGTCTGCGGGTGCGAGATTTGCACTGAACGCGTTGGGAATGGAAGGTGTGGGCGTTTCCTGTTTTTCGGGAGTTACGGCCGTACCCTCGAATGCACGCGGAACTTTACGTTGCTGTTCTGCGGGTTGTGCGGGACGTTGAGTTTGTCCGAACGCACTGCGCGCCGCCTGCGGCTGTTGCGCGCTGACCGCTTGCTGTGCGGCAAGAACTGCGGAATTGAAAGCGTCCGCTTTCGCCGCCGTGGGCGGAACTCCCGCTTTTTCGTAAGCGGTGGCTTCGGGTATGGAGTTCGCCTGCGGTGCTTTTGCTTTTTCTTCTCCCGTTATCGCTCTCGACACACTTCCGTGCAATCCCGCCATATTGGAAGCGGACGACTGCGGCGGAGTTGCCGTTGCAGTTCTGTTGTCGACGGGCGGTTTGAGAACGGGACGCGTGGGTTTGGGTACCTCGCGTTTTACGGGTTTGTCTGCGGGAGCACTGCCCGAACCGGAATATCCGAATCCGCCCGAAGTCGCGGAAGCGGTCTGCGAATCCGCGGCTTTTTCTCCCTCTTTTCCAGAGAACATTTCGCCGAACAGTTTGGTTCTGTCGGCTTTCAACGCGTCGAAGGAACTGTATCCGAGTGCGGACGCTCCCCTTGCGTCTGGATTTATGATGTTGGACTGTCTGTCCTGCGAATTGTCCGAAACACCGGAATTCGGCGCGGTTTCGCCGAAATATCTTTCGCGAACCATATCCCGCGCCATTGCGTCGCTGTTGTCGACTCCGAGCTTTCTGCGCAGTTCGTTTCTTCTCACCGCACCGAACGACGCTCCTGGATTGGCAAGCGCTTCGTCGGGATTGGTCATGGTGTTGTACTTGGAAAGACTGTCCTCTTCGGGAGTGGGACTGAAAAGAATGTCGCGTGCAAGACTGCGCGTGTTGAATTTGTCGGGTTTTGTTTTGGTGGTGCGGGCTCTTTGTTCGTCCTCGTAGTGCGCCCCTGCATTGGGATAAAGCGGGTCGTACCCTTCGGCGCCTTTCATCTTGCGTCTGGACTTGGACAACGGGTCGCCTTCGACGTCGACGACGTAAAGAGCGTTGCCGCCCGACTCTCCGCCGAAATCGGTAATCGAGGGAGATTTCTGTCTGTCCATTCTGCTGCCGCGAACCTTTGCGCCGCTGTCGATTTTGCTGCCGTATTTACTGCGGGAAACCGTCGTATACGTGACGTCTTTCTTGATGGTGGGAATGCAGGCGATGAACCCCATAATGAAAAACGCCGCACACACTACGACCAACGCGCCGACGGTGGTGATGAGTTTCATGAGCGGATAGGAAATAATGCCGTAAAGCATACCGCCCGCGGTGTTGGTGCCGTGGTAGCACGCGAGAAGGTACTCACCGTAACCGTTGCCGGGAAGGTGTCCCGAAGAAGAGTAAATATGCAGTGCCCAGATACCGAAAACGAGCAACAGCGAAAGTTTGACGATTTTGGAAGGAATCATCTTTACGCGGACGTTGAAGATGATTGCGACGGCAACCGCTATCCCGATGAGGGAGTAAGCGTAATCGGCAAGACCGAAGAAGCCGATGAGGAAGGACGAAACCATTTTGCCCACGCCGCCGAACGCGCCGCAGTCGCAAATAAAGGCGAAAAGCGAAACCAGCAGAATGAGCACTCCGAAGGCTATTCTGTTGGCGGTATTGGCTCTCACCTGTCTGGTATCGTTCATATACACCGTCCTTTAAAATTATTTTTAACAATTATACCACACAATATATACAATTACAAGCGAAATTATATCCGAGGAAAGCGGCGGCATAAATGAAATAAACGAGATAAATCTCGTTTATGTCAAGTAATGATAGAGGTTTTTGAGCGGTAGAACCCGCAAAAAATTATTTTTGTCCGTCTTCGAAAAGGGAGTAACCCGCTTTTGACGAAGTGCCGTACTGCCGCTTGAAATTTTCTTCGTTCTTCTTTACGTAACGGCGGAAGAGTTCCTTGCTGTCCATACCCGAACGGTTGCACATTCCGACGAAGAAATGAAGAATGTCGACGAGCTCCTCTTTCACGTTGTCGGAGTTCACGGGCTTGGGGTTTTTCCACCACTTGAAATTGACCTCGGCAATGAGCTCGGCAAGTTCGCTGAGCATTGCGAGCGTCTGTTTCTGAATCCACTGTTCGGGGGTGATGTCACCGAGATTCCTGTTTTTGATGACGTCCTGGTCAAACTTCTCCTGCATATCGAAAATTATGTCCAGCTTGTCCATACCGTCGAAATCCGCACCCTCGAAAAAGGCGTTATCGATTTTCTCAGTGATTTTGTTTTCGGAACTGTCTTTTGTCTGCATATCTTCTCCCAAAACCTTGATTATCTGTTTTTCGGCAACTAACCGCATATCCGCCGACTTTTCGGGCGTACAGCGGTTAAAACTGCCGCAATAGAATTCAAAACGGCTGCTTTGCAAATCAGCCTTTTATCATCTTGTGAATGTTGACGATTTCCGAACCCACGAAACTTGCCGAAACGCGGTCGAAATCGAATATGGAACGCGCGACCGCCTCAACGTCGGCTTTGGTCAGCGAATCCACTTCGGCAATCTGCTCGTCGAGGTCGTAGAGTTTTCCCGTGATGACCGCGTATCTTCCCGCGCCTTTCATAACCGCGGAAGTGCTCTCCTGTCCGAGTATGATTGAGGTCTTAATCTGTTCTTTGCCCATATTGAGTTCGGCGTCGGTTATACCGCCCTCAACGAGAAGCAGAATTTCGTCGCGTATGGCTTTGACCGCAAGTTCGATGTTCTGCGGATTGGTGGAAGTGTAAATTATGAAACTTCCGTTGTTCTCGTAACTGGACGGATAGCCCACTATGCTGTAACAAAGCCCGAGTTTTTCGCGGACGTTCTGAAACAGTCTTGACGACATTTCCATTCCGAACACCGCGGCAAGCAACCTTACCGCAATGTTTTCGCGCGTGTCGTAAGGAACGCCGGGGAACGCGAACGCAATATGCGCCTGTTCGATTTCCATTTTCTTGTGCGCGAAATGCCCTTTCATCGGCGCGACTTCAAGCGGCGTGCGGGGATTTGCCGAGTCTTTACGCATTTTGCTTTCGAAGTGCTTACGCACGAGTTTTTCGGCATCCTCGACGGTTATGTTTCCGACAACGGAAACCACCGTGTTTGACGGGACGTAAAACTTGTTTTTGTAGCTGTGCAAATCCTCGGACGTGATTGATTTCAACGTTTTTTTCGTGCCGAGAATGCTGTTTTCGAGCGGGTGTCCCTTGAAGAACGCCGCGGACAGTTTTTCCATGCACACGTCGTCGGGGGTGTCCTCGCTTTCGCTCAACTCTTCCATTACGACTTTGCGTTCCTTGTCGAGGTCGGCGGGGTCGAACTTCGGATTGAAATACATATCCGCGAGAATCTCTGCGCACTTATCCGCGCGAACGTCCTGCGACACGGTGTAAAAACAGGTGCACGTCTTTGACGTGTACGCGTTTATCTGCGCGCCTATCGAATCGATTTCGTGGGCAATATCAAAAGCGGAACGGGTTTCCGTTCCTTTGAAAACCATATGCTCTATAAGGTGCGAAATGCCCGAAAGTTCGGGGGTTTCGCACACGGAACCCGCCCCTACGAAAACGCCTGTTGCGATGGAGCGGACAGCGTGATTCTCGTAAACCACAAGTTTGAGACCGCTGTCGAAAACGACCATTTTATTCATAGTAATATTATATCACATAACCGCCGCGCCGTAAACATAATTTATACTATGAAAGAACGCAGATTTCGCATTATCACATCAAACGTAATAATCTGTGCGGTGCTGTCTCTGGTGCTTGTGACCGCCCTTCTCGCACTCAATCCCGAAGTACCCGCCGACGTTGCGGCAAACAACGCCGTATACAGCGGAAACAGAACTGGCGCAACCGTAAGCCTTATGTTCAACGTATACGAAGGCACGGAATACGTCGAACAGATTGCCGCGCTTCTTTCCGAACGCGGCTGGTCGGCAACGTTTTTCGTGGGCGGCAAATGGGCGGAACGCAACGGCGACGCCGTGATACGTCTTGCGACGGAAGGTTTCGAACTGGGCAACCACGGTTATCTGCACCGCGACCACGCGGCGCTCGGAGCGCAACAAAACCGCGACGAAATCGTGATGACGGACAAACTTCTCCGCGCAACCCTTTCAGACCTCGGCGCGGAAGTCGTTGACGCGGCGGTTCCCAGACTGTTCGCACCGCCTTCGGGAAGCCTCGGCAAAACAATGTTCGAAGTGTGCGAAGAACTGGAATACAAAGTCATAATGTGGACGCGTGACACGATTGACTGGCGCGACCACGACGCCGCGCTGATATACGAACGCGCAGTCAAAGACCTTGCCGCAGGCGACCTTATACTTATGCACCCCACCGAAAAAACCGTCGAAGCCCTGCCCGACATTCTCGACGCAATCGGCAATGCGGGACTGCGTGCGGCAACGGTAACCGAAACGCTTTCCGCAACCGAAGGCAGTCCGTGAAATCCCTGACGGCGACAAGGCACAATCAAACCGATTGACGCACTCCGCAAGTCGCTTCCACACCTTGAAATCCGACATTCGGAAAACTGAAAAACCTTGCCCACAGGTCAACATCATTGCAAATTTATTTTTGAAAAACAAACACAAAACGCAGATTAACAAAGCATTTTATGCCTGTCAACCTGCGTTTTTGTTATATTGCAATTTTTCTTCGCTCATCTACTCCGCGCACGTTACCGACTTTTCACACAAAGAAAATGCGACGAGTTTTCACGCGAATTACGTTCAGTCTTTGCGGATTGTGAACGCGTCCTTGATACTGCGGGCAATGATTTTGCCCGTGCGTTTTGCCATATATCCCGCCATCTTTACGGGCAGTTTTTCAAACGTAGTTCCGTGTCCGTCGTAACGCTTTGCAAGGCGTATCGCGTCAAAGTTGCACTTGGTCACACACATACCGCAACCGACGCACATATACTCGTTGACCTGCACGGCGCCGCACCCAAGACATCTTTCCGTTTCCTTCTTCATCTGCTCTTCCGTAAATGTCAGTCTGTTGTCGCGGAAGGTCTTGTCGTTTGCGGAATTGTGTCCCGCTTTCTGACGGGGTGCACGGTCGTAACCGTCCTTGTCCACGTTGCTCTTGTCGAGGGCTACGTACTCGCGTCTGTCGCGACCGATTACGAGGCTTTGTCCCGGTTGCACGAAACGGTGAAGCGATATCGCGCCCTGTTTGCCTGCCGCAATCGCCGTGATTGCAAACTTCGGTCCCGTGAAAACGTCGCCGCCCACGAAGATGTCGGGTTCTGCCGTCTGATAGGTAAATCCGTCGGCTTTTGCGGTGTTGTTGCCGTTGAGTTCGACTTTGCTGCCTTTGAGCAAATCTCCCCACACAATGGACTGTCCTACGGCAACCAGCACGTAATCTGCTTCGACTTCCGATACCGCGGTTTCGTCGTATACGGGAGCGAATTTGCCGTTCTTATCAAACACGGATACGCATTTTACAAATTTTACGCCTGCCGCTTTGCCGTCCTTTTCCGTTATGCTCTTCGGTCCGACGGAATTGACAACTTTGACGCCCTCTTCTTCCGCTTCCGCTATTTCCTCTTCGAGTGCGGGCATTTCGTCGCGTTTTTCAAGGCAATAAATCGTCACTTCGTCCGCACCGCATCTGACTGCCGTGCGCGCTACGTCTATTGCGACGTTGCCGCCGCCAATAACCGCGACTTTTCCGCGAAGTGCTACTTTTTCGCCGAGGTTGACTCTGCGCAGGAAATCCACGCCTGCTTCGACGCCGACGGCGCTTTCTCCCTCAATACCGAGTTTTCTGCCGCCCTGCGCGCCGATTGCTATGTAGAAACCTTTATATCCCTGCGCACGGAGTTCGTCGAGTGTGACGTCCTTGCCGACTTCCACACCCGTTCTGAATTCTACTCCGAGTTCGCGCAAAACGTCTATCTCGGCGTCGAGCACGTCCTTTTCCAACCTGAACGAAGGCACGCCGAAAGTAAGCATACCGCCGAGTTTTTTCTCTTTTTCGAACACCGTCACGGAATAGTTGTCAATCGCAAGATAATATGCGCAGGACAGCCCCGCGGGACCGCCGCCGATGACGGCGATTTTCTTGTCCGAATAATCGTGCATTTTCTCGGGAACAAAACGGAATTCTCCCGCAAGTTCACGGTCGGCGACAAACTTTTTGATTTCGTCGATTGCTATGGGCTGGTCTATATCGCCGCGCGTGCATTCGCTTTCACAGCCGTGGGGGCAAATTCTGCCGCAGACCGCGGGAAAAGGATTTTCCTTTTTGATGAGCGCAAGCGCGTCTTTATATCTGCCCTGCGAGGCAAGTTTGATGTATCCCTGCACCGCAATATGAGCGGGACATTTCGTTTTGCAGGGTGCTGTGCCCGTATCCACAACGTCTTTGCGGTTGGTGCGGTACTCGACGTTCCATTTGTCTTTGCCCCACACGTGGTCGCGTGCCGTAATCTGCTCTTTCGGCGCCTGTACGGGTTTTACCGTGCAGAGTTTCTGACCGAGTTGCAACGCGTTCATGGGACAGTTTTCCACGCATTGACCGCACGCCACACATTTGTCGGGAGAACTTTGCGCCACAAAGTTGCTTCTTATCATATCGGGCGCGTTGAACATCGCCGCATTTCTTATGGAATAGCACGAGCACGCACAGCAGTTGCATATGGCGTGCGTATTGCCGTCGCCGTCGATGTTGGGTATCTGGTGCATAAGTCCGTTAGCTTCGGCTTTGCGCAGGATTTCGAAGGCTTCTTCTTTCGTAATCCGACGCGCTTTGCCCGTACGTATGTAATACTCCGCGCCCTTACCGAGCTGAATGCACATATCCTTTTCCAGGTGTCCGCAACCTTCGCCCATAAGTCTTCTGGAACGGCGGCAGGAACAGTCCGCAACGGCTATAAGGTCGTTTTTGTTGATGAGTTCGGCAAGTTCTTCAAAAGGCGCAACGCGGCTTGTACCGTCCACTGCGGACTGAATGGGAATAACTCTCATCGGTCCCGTGCCGACAGGCAGTTTTGTTGCCATAAGACCGCCTCTTTCTCTGGCATAGTGCTCGAATGCGCGCGGTATCTGCGGATACTTTTCGCAAAGTTCCTTGTTGCCGACGACTTTTTCCATAACGCCGGGAACGAAAACCGTGAGTTCGTAGTAGTCAACTCCGTTTTCCGAATAGAACACGCACGCGCCCGCAACTGCAAGCTGCATTGCAAGTTCGCGGGTTTTCTCCACGCTCTTTCCGCATTTTTTGGCAATCTGCTCTATGGTCTGCGGTTTGCGCAGTTCCATAGCCAGCCCGACGTCGGCCATTTCGTCGGTGACGATGCAGTCCAGAACATAGTATTCGGGTGCGTTCTCGTCGATTTTGACGAACATTGCGGTCGCGCCGCATATCTTCTTCGCCAGTTTGATTATCTTCGGTCTTGCTGCCATATTTCCTCCTGAACGGGGGCTTCGTGCGCCCGCGTACTAAACCGTATAAACAATGTCAAACATATTTATTTGACTAACTTATGTAATGAAATTATATAGTAATATACCGCGCTTTGCAATAGACAATCTCCCCCGCCTGTCGCGTCCAACGGCAACAAGATCGCACAAAACACAAAACCCGACACAAAAAAACACCCTTGAATCAAGGGTGTTTCTCTTTGCCGATACAGTTCGGTGTGAATTACGCTTTTTGAAGGACTTCTTTGAGTCTGAGGTCGACGCGGTGTTTCTCGTCGATTTTGATAACCTTGACGAGAACGATGTCACCGACGTTGACGACGTCCGTCACTTTGTCAACTCTTTCTTTGGAGAGTTTGGAAATGTGAATCATACCGTCTTTGCCGGGAGCAAAGTTTACGCTTGCGCCGAACTGACCTTTGTCGTTTTCCATAATCTTGACGACTTTGCCTTCATACACGTCGCCGACTTCCACGTCGCGGACGATGTTCTCGACGATGGTGCGCGCCTTGCGGATTGCTTCCATATCGTTGGACGCGATGAAGATGGTTCCTTCGTCGTTGATGTCGATTTTGACGCCGGTTTCTTCGATAATCTTGTTGATGGTCTTGCCGCCGCTGCCGATTACGTCGCGAATCTTATCGGGGTCGATGGAGAAGGACACAATCTTGGGAGCCCATTTGCTGAGTTCCGCGCGAGGTGCGGGAAGAACTGCGAGCATCTTGTCCAGAATGTTGAGTCTGCCCTGTCTTGCCTGTTCGAGAGCTTTGGTGAGGATTTCTTCGTCGATACCCTTGATTTTGATGTCCATCTGAATGGCGGTGATGCCTTCGGAAGTACCCGCAACCTTGAAGTCCATATCGCCGAGGAAGTCTTCAAGACCCTGAATGTCGCTGAGGACGGCTACTCTGTGGTGTTCCGCGTCTTTGATAAGTCCCATTGCGATACCTGCGACGGGTGCTTTGATGGGAACGCCTGCGTCCATAAGTGCGAGCGTGCTGCCGCAAACGGACGCCTGAGAGGTCGAACCGTTGGAGCTCAGGATTTCGCTGACGGTACGGATTGCGTAAGGGAACTCTTCTTCGCTGGGAAGGACGGGTTCGAGAGAACGTTCTGCAAGTGCGCCGTGACCGATTTCACGTCTGCCGGGGCTGCGGAGAGGTTTCGCCTCACCCGTGGAGTAACCGGGCATGTTGTACTGGTGCATATATCTCTTGTAGTACTCGTCGTCGAGACCTTCGAGTTTCTGAACTTCGGAGATGGTGCCGAGAGTTGCAAGAGTCATTGCCTGAGTCTGACCTCTGGTGAACACGGCGGAACCGTGAACTCTGGGAAGCATGCCTACTTCGCACCAGATAGGACGGATTTCCGTAAGCGCTCTGCCGTCGGGACGTACGCTGTTGTCGAGTATCTTTGCACGGACTTTCTCTTTTTTGAGATAATACAGGCTGTCAAGGATGAATTTGGTCTTCTTCGCGACGTCTTCGAAATCGTTTGCGAAATGTGCAAGAACGTCTTCGTTGAGGGCGTCTTCACGCGCTTCTCTTTCCGTGCGGTCGAAACTTTCGAGCACGTAATCCATCTTCTTGTCTGCGTAAGCACGGACTGCCGCGTCGATGTCTTCGGGGATTTTTTCGAGTTCGATTTCCATCTTGGGTTTGCCGACTTCGGCAACGATACCTTCGATGAAAGACACGATTTTCTTGATTTCTTCGTGACCGAACAGAATTGCGCCGAGCATTTCTTTTTCGGTGATGATGTCCGCACCCGCTTCAACCATCATGATTGCGTCCTTGGTACCGGACAGGCTGAGGTGAAGTCTGGATTTGGCGCGCTGTGCGCTGTCGGGGTTGATGACGTATTCGCCGTCCACCATACCGACCACGACGGAGCCCGTAGGACCCGCAAAAGGTATATCGGAGATAGAAAGCGCGACGGACGAACCGATCATTCCGAACACTTCGGGAGGAATGTTGGTGTCAACGGACAGAACCGTTGCGATAACGGAAACGTCGTTGTACATTCCCTTGGGGAACAAAGGACGAATGGGACGGTCGATAAGGCGGGAAGTAAGGATTGCCTTGTCGGACGCGCGGCCTTCTCTCTTTTTGAAACCGCCGGGGATTTTGCCGACGGCGTACATTTTTTCTTCGTAGTCCACGCTCAGGGGGAAGTAATCCATACCTTCGCGGGGTTCTTTTGCCATAGTTGCGTTGACCATAACCACGGTGTCGCCGCAACGGACGATACAGCTTCCGTTAGCCTGACCGCAGTAAGCGCCGGTTTCGACGGTGACTTCTCTGCCGCCGATAGTTGTTTTGAAGATTTTTCTTTCCATTTTAACTCCTTCTGGATATTCCGTCATATCCGTTTTTATAAAAAATCGGGTGCGAAAACAACGCACCCGACCGATTTTACTTTCTCAGTCCCAAAGAAGCGACGATAGCACGATAACGTTCGATATCGGTTTTCTTGAGATAGTCGAGAAGACTTCTTCTCTGACCGACCATCATAAGCAGACCGCGTCTGGAGTGGTGGTCTTTGTTGTGAACTTTAAGGTGTTCGGTGAGTTCCTGAATTCTGCCGGTGAGGAGTGCGATCTGCACTTCGGGGGAACCGGTGTCGCCTTCTTTGCGACCGTACTTTGCGATGATTTCCTGTTTTTGAAGTTTATCCATTGTTTAGCCTCCTTCGTTGGATAAATGATTCGCTTCCAACCAAGTCCGACCACGGAGTTTCGGACGGACCTCGTAAGAAGTACATTGCATATATTATCACACAAAAAAAATAAAGTAAACAAAATAAGCGCCCGAAAAACACAAATTTTTACCGTTGCGGCAAAAAGTCTGAAATCAATCCGACAAAGTTCGCAAAACTGTATTCTAACGCGCGGTTTCCTTGTCGAAATAAGGGAAAGTCGCGCGGAAATCCCCGCTTTTTTTCAGAACTTCGTCAAAGTGTTTGACGTATTCTAGCGGTTCTTTGAAATTGGCGCAACGCTCTATGAGGTTTATCGACCGCGTGACCTTTTTGGAAATCGCCGCCGCACCCGCCGCGAGTATGGACGTATCCTCTTCCATGATGTCGATGTTGTAGATACACTCCTCTCCCGCCTTTGCGTAACCCACGTTTTCGAGATTGCCGCTCGTGTACTTCTGTCTATACATGTAGTAAGGGTTGTATCCCGCCTCGGTCAGTTTGCGGTAAGCGTAATCAACCATCTGTTCGGCTACGGTGTTTTCCGTATTTCTGTAACCTTCGTTGCGAAGCAACGACCCACGTTTGAGATACAGCGTGTGAACGGTTATGTTTTCGGGAGAAAGTTCGACGGCTTTATCGACGGAATACTTGAAATCGTCAAGCGTTTCTTCGGGCAGCATGGCAATGAGATCCATGTTGACCTTGAACATCTTTTTCGCGCGTTTGAAGGCTTTGACGACCTGTTCGGATTTGTGCTTTCGACCGATGAGTTCCAGCGTTTTGTCGTTGAACGTCTGCGGATTGACGGATATTCTTGTAACTCCGTGCTTTTTCAGAAGATTGAGAACGGACGGCGTAATGGTATCCGGTCTGCCCGCCTCCACAGTGAACTCGTCGACGTCGTAATGACACTCGGCAAGGACTTCGTCGAGCATGGCAAGCGGAAGCGCGGTCGGAGTTCCGCCGCCGATATAAACGGAACGCACGTTAATACCGTGTTCTTCCACGTCGCGGCGAACCGCGCGGAGTTCTTCGACAAGACAATCCGTATAAGGACGAAGCAGTTTTTTCTGTCTGTCAATAGGCAAAGAAACGAAAGAACAATACGCGCATTTAGTGGGACAGAAAGGAATGAACACGAAAACGTCGCAGTTGCGCTCCGACCCGTTGCGCAGGTTTTTCTGCGTGTTGACGGTGCGCTCTATGAGCTCCACCTTCGAAGGCGACACAGAAAAATCTTTTAGGAACGTATCGTGCGCGGCGTCGCCGAGCTCCATATAAAGTTTGGTTGGGCGTATTCCAGTAAGACAACCGTAAGGCAAAGTCACTCCCGTCAAAAAAACGAGCGTACCGTAAATTGCCATTTTGAGATAGCGTTTTTCCAGTCTTTTCTTTTCGGTTGCGTCGGCATACTCCAACGGATAGCGGTAATATTTGCAGAAATTGTCGAACTTGTCGGAAGTAAGTTTTATGCAGATTTCCCCTTCGCGCACAACAAAACTCACGTCAAGCGAAAGACACTCGTCGGTGCGCTGTTCGAAAGCGCGGACGAGCTCCATCAGGTCGTTTGTGTAATTTTCGTTTGTGCAGGAAAACTTTATCATAAGCTGTTGTGAGATTGCGTGCTTGAAAAACCGCTCTCTCAGGACTTTATGGGATTGTTGTTGCGTTCGAAATCCAATGTCGAAGGATTGCCGTGACCGGGATAAACTGTATAGTTTTCTTTGAGGGTAAACAGCTTGTTGACTATGCTGTTTTTGAGTTTTGCAAAATCTCCCGTAGGGAAATCCGTTCTGCCGTAGGACAACTCGAATAGCGTATCGCCCGAAAAAATCGCGTCGCCGACTATATAGCATACTCCGCCCTCGGTGTGTCCGGGAGTGTGTATAACACGCACGTCGAGCCCCGCAACGTTCAGTGTTTCGCCGCCGCTTACGGTGACGTCGGGCAAAAACTTGTCCACCGTTTTACCCGAATAGAATGCCAGATTTTTGAAAGAAGAAATGAGATGAACGTCGTCGCGATGCATTATGACGAGCGCGCCTTTTCGTTGCAATTCGGCAACCGCTCCGATGTGGTCGTAATGTCCGTGTGTCAGCAAAACTTCCGTTATCGTCGCGCCCTCTTGCGCCGCCGCGGCGAGTATGGCGTCAGCGTTGTCGCCGGGGTCGACGACAAACGCTTCCTTGCCGTTTACCATGATATAAGTGTTTGTGGCAAGTTCGGTTGTTGTAAGTGTCAATATTTTCATAGTTCACCAAAACAATGTTTACGTCGCAATTTAGATATGTAAACTCCGTTTTCCGTCAAATTGCTTCGTTCGCTGTTAGTCTGTGTTTGTCACCGTCTGACGTCGATAACACCGTGAATACTCTTGATTTTTCTGACGAGTTCTTCGAGGTCGTCGGCATTTTTTATCATAACGCTGATTGTAATGTCCGCTATATGTTCTTTGGTGTCGACTTTGACGTTTGCACCCGTGATCGGCATTTTCGCCGCTGCGATGTAAGCGGTTATTCCTGCGAGCATACCGCCCGTATTCTCCGCCGTGATGTTGAGCGTGACGTTGAAGTTCTCGTCGCCGCCCGTGTCCCAGACCGCCTCGATAAGACGTTCGGGTTCCATGGACTTGACGTTGGGACAATCCTTGCGGTGAACGGAAACGCCTCTGCCTCTCGAAATGTACCCCACTATTTCGTCACCGGGAACGGGTGTACAGCAATGCGCCATTCTGACCGTGAAGTTTGCGTTGCCGTTGATGAGAACGCCGCTCTTGGAACGCGGTCTTTGTGCCGCCGCACCGTCCGCCGTCGAAATCTCGTTATGTTCGTCGGGGTGCTGTTTTCTGAACGCGTCGATGAGTTTCGTAAGCACCTGATTTGTGCTTATACCGCCGAAACCTACGTTTGCGTACAAGTCCTCTTCGTTGGACACCGAAAGCCTTTGCATAATTCCGTCCAGCGAACTGACCTGCATAAGGTCGGCAAGGCTGTATCCGCGACGTCTGGACTCTTTTTCCAGCATTTCTTTGCCGCGGTGCACGTTCTCTTCGCGTTGTTCCTTTTTGAAATATTGACGAATTCGCGAGCGCGCGGACGAGGTCTTTACGAATTTAAGCCAGTCAAGACTTGGTCCTTTGCCGTTCATCATCAGAATTTCGACGATGTCGCCCGTTTGCAGTTTTGTGGACAACGGAACGATTTTGCGGTTTATTTTCGCACCCGTACACTTGTTGCCGATTGCGGAGTGAATTTTGTAGGCAAGGTCGACGGGAGTGGAACCCACGGGCAAATCGTACACGTCGCCTTTGGGTGTGAACACGAACACCTCGTCGTCGAAAACGTTGATTTTGATGGCGTCCATGAACTCTTTGGCTCCGCCTACGTCCTTTTCGGCGTCCATGACTTCACGCAACCATCTGACCTTGTTGTCGAGGTCAGTGTCGACCCCCGTTGTGCCCTCTTTGTATTTCCAATGCGCGGCGATACCGTATTCGGCTATCCTGTGCATTTCGTAGGTTCGTATCTGGATTTCAAAGGTTTCGCCGTCTGCAACCACCGTCGTGTGCAAGGACTGATAGTTGTTGGCTTTGGGCATTGCGATATAGTCCTTGAACCTGCCGGGAATAGGTTTCCACATCGTGTGAACTTCACCGAGCATGGTATAGCAGTCCTTTATGCTGTCCACTATGATACGCACGGCAAGCAGGTCGTAAATCTGGTCTACGTCGATATGCAACTGGTGCATTTTCTTGTAAACGGAATAAAAGTGTTTCGGTCTGCCGTTCACTTCGCCTTTAATGCCGAGTTCGGACATCTTGCCGCGTATCTGCGTCATTATGCCGTCAAGCAATTCCTGACGTTCGCCGCGTTTCTTGCTTATGCACTCAGTAATGTACTTGTATTCGTCGGGATACAGATACATCATAGCTAGGTCTTCGAGTTCGCACTTGAAGAAAGAAATTCCCAGTCGTCCCGCAAGAGGCGCGTATATGTCCAGCGTTTCGCGCGAAATGTACTGCTGTTTTTCGGGCGGCAGATATTTCAGCGAACGCATATTGTGCAGTCTGTCGGCGAGTTTTACGATGATTACGCGCAGGTCCTTCGCCATAGCCATAAAGAACTTGCGGAAGTTCTCCGCCTGCGCTTCTTCGCGGTTTGTGAACTGCAATTTGTCGAGTTTTGTAACTCCCTCGACAAGTTCGAGTATCTCCTGTCCGAACTCCTCCGCAAGCTGTTCGGGAGTTACGGGAGTGTCTTCCAGAACATCGTGCAGAAACGCGGCTATGACAGTCGAACTGTCAAAACCGAAATCGGCGAGAATTTCCACAACGGCACAAGGGTGAATGAAATAATCTTCACCCGAGCTGCGCTTTTGTCCCTCGTGCGCGGCTTTGGCAAATTCGTAGGCTTTTTTTATCTCGGCATAGCGGTCGGGATAAGCCTTTCTGAGTTTGACGAGCAAATCGTTCATTTCTGCCTCACGTTTCTGTAAACTGCGGACTGCGTAAGGTCCGTTTTGTTTCTGGATACAGTAATAATACCCCTATCCGACACGGAAATCAATCCCAATTCTTCGAGAATAAGACGCGATATTCCGTACTCTTCCGTCGAAATTCTGGCGCGTTGCTTTACGGTGTTGGCAAGCGCGGACGGCGAAACCGCTCTTTCCTTTTTGCGTGCCATTCCGTCGAACGCAACGAACGCGGCACGGATTTTGTCGTCCGAAACGCGCGGCGGTTCGGGCTGTTCGCAGTACAGGTCGAAACACTCCGCAACACTTGCGGCAACGTGCGCAATATAACCGTCCGTAAGGGCGCGTCCCGCGAACACAACTCTTCCGAAATATCCGAAATCGAACTGTTCAGAAGGTGCAAACACAACGCACGTCTGCGGGTTGAGCCACTTTTGCGCACCTACGTAAACGGGCAAATCCCCTGCGCCTTTGACGTCAAGGCACAATCTTTCGTATTCTTTCTGTCCGAACACGACAAACGCCGTTCCGAAAGGACAAGCGGCAAATTCTTCCGCCTTTTCTTTGTCGATACGTACAACATCCGCACGTCCTTCGAAATTCAGCTGATGCAAACACATTCTGCGCGCGTCTTCGTCCGATATATCAAGCGACAGCACCTTTGTCCCGCGAAGTATTCCCTGCGCGTAAACTCTGTTCTGAAAACACCCGACGCCCAGAGAAAATTCGACGGCGGTTTTGCCGCGCGTAGTGCCGATGAGCGACGAATAACGTGAAAATCCCATGAGTTCGAGATCACCGCGCACGCACTTCACGTGAGGACCGAACCCCACGCGGTCGAATCGCAATCCGCTTTCTTCGAGCAGAAATTCGGGTTTCGGGTTGCCGTATCCCGTGGGTTCGAGAAGGTCGAGTTCCTTTGCGAGAGCAAGGAAATCTTCGTCGGCGGAAAGTTTCATATCGTAGGTTTCCGCGGGAAGGAAATCCGTTGCGGGATAATTCGCCGCGACGTCCTCTTCAAGCGCCTTTCTGAACGCTTCGAAGTTCTCTGCGAGAATTCCGACGCCTGCCGCCTGCGCGTGTCCGCCGAACGTGGTGAACATTTCGGAGTGCCGCGACAGCAACATAAAGATATTTACGTTCTTGACCGAGCGCGCAGAACCTTTATATTCCGCGCCGTCCCCCGAAAACAATATTGCGGGACACTTAAATTCCTCTACAAGCCTTGCGGCGGCTATTCCGAGTACGCCCGCTTCCCACGACTGATTGTGCAGAACGATTATGCGTGTTTTGAGAAAATCAATGCCGCGCAACGCTTTTTTTGCCTCGGCAACAACCTGTTCGCAAATCTGTTGCCTGCGCGTGTTGTCGCGTTCAAGCTCTTCGGCAAGCGATTTCAAAAGGAAATAGTCCTCGTCAAGGAAAAGGTCGACGGCTTTCATCGCCGAACCCAGTCTGCCCGCGGCATTGATACGCGGAGCAAGCCTGAACATAACGTCCTGCGAAGTGAGTTTTTCCGCCCCTGCAAGCAGTTTTATTCCTCGGCGCGGAGTTTCGATACACCTGCGCAGTCCGTAATAAGCAATTATGCGGTTGTCTTTGACAAGCGGCACGACGTCGGCGATTGTAGCGATTGCGCAAATGTCCAGATAGTTTTCGTATTCCTTTCCGAAAAGCGCCTGTACGAGTTTGAGCGCAACGCCCGCGCCGCACATATCGTAAAAGCCTTTCTTGTCGATTTTGGCGTCAACCACTATGCAGTCGGGAATTGTGTCCTGCGGTTCGTGGTGGTCCGTCACGACAACGTCGATACCCTGACTTTTCAGAAATTCGACTTCTTCCGCCGCCGTAATACCGCAGTCGACGGTGACCACAAGGTCGGGTTTGCGGTGAGAAATGATGTCTTTCAGCAAATCGACGCTCATTCCGTAACCGTCCGTTATGCGGTTGGGAATAAAATAACTGACGTCCGCGCGCCCGCGCAAAGCGAGCATCAGAATGGAAATCGCGCAGATACCGTCGCAGTCGTAATCGCCGAATATGAGGATTTTTTCCTTTTTGTCTACGGCGCGGCGTATGCGTTCTACGGCGCGTTCCATTCCGTAGACTTCGTACGGAGATGCAAGTCCGTCAAGCGAAGGGTGCAGAAAAGCGGGCATTTCCTCTTCGGAAATACCTCTTCCCAAAAGCAAACGGCGGAAAACGGGAGATATATTGTCCCCTGTTTTTTTGGTTCCGCCTGTTCTTTGCGCCTTTTCTCCGATGTGCATTGTCCCTCTCCGTCCGATAAAACGGAATGTTCGGTTGAAATGTTTGCAAAAACGCAAGCTCTACACCTGCGTTTTGCAAAAAACGCCTCCGTTCGGGAGGCGTTATTAAGCTATTTTTTCTTGAAGGTCGTATTCTTCTTGGAATATTTGTAAATGGGTTTGCCCTTCGGTTTGTCGTTCTTCTGCTTGGGTTTGGACTGTTTGGGAGCAAATCCTTCGTCGTCGTCTTCCCTGCCCGAAGAAATCGTAGGCATAACTTGCTCTTCATCTTCGTCGTCGGAAGAAGAACCCGCGCCGGGACCGTAAGTGACGGTTGCCATACGTTTTGCCTTGATTTTGTCCTGCACGCGGCTGAACGAAGCCCACATGGGAGTTGCAAGGAAAATGGACGAGAACGCACCTGCGATCAGACCGAGAATGATAGGCACGCAGAATTCGCGTATGGAGTCGCTGCCCAGAATTGCAAGGAATATGACCGTAATCATTGTGGTCGCGGTGGTGAAAATGCTTCTGCGCATATTCTCACGCACGGACATATCGCCGATTGCGTCGTAGTCGATGTTCTTCTGACCTTTGAGCGGCTTCATATATTCACGGCAGCGGTCGAAGATAATAATCGTGTTGTTGATGGAGTACGCGATTATCGTAATGATTGCCGCAACGAAGGAAGTGTTGATCTGAACGCGGCAGATGACCGTCAATGCGAACATCAGAATGACGTCGTGAATGAGTGCGAGGACAGCGGCGAACGCACTTACGGGCGTGAAACGGAAGATGATGTAAATCAGAATGAGGACGGTGGAAACCGCAACCGCAATGCCCGCTTTGGACAGGAGGTCCTGTGCCGCAGTCGCGCCGATTGATTCGTAAGTGATGAAGTTGACTTCGTCGTTTACGATATCGGGATACAGCGCGTCGACAGCCGCTATAATCTTTTCGTTGAGTTCGTTAATCTGGACGTCGTCCTTGGACACGTTCTTGTAACGGAACGTAACCGCCGCGTCGGGGTCGCTGGTCGCTCCCGACTCGAACAGTTTCTGAATGTAGGTTACGGTGACGTGGTTGCCGTTGGCGTCCTTGCAGCCTTCGATTGCCTCGACTATTCTGTCGACGTGATAATCGTAGTTGTTGATGAGTTCGTCGCCGAGCGTAACGGTGAGCATGGTACCGCCCTGAAAGTCGATACCGATGTTGACTCCTTCCGCATAATCACCCGTGGTTGCGCCTATACCGATGATGACGCAAAGCGCGATGACAACGATGACCATCGGCAATGCAAACGAGAACTTTTTGAGTTTGCTGACCTTGAAATTCTGATATCTGTTGAGGAAGTTGCCGGAATTTTTCATATTACTTTGCCTCCTCCACAGTTTTGTCTTTCAATTTGAAATCGGGCACCTCGGCCGCCGCAGAGTCTTCCGCGCGTTTGAGTCCGTAGAACTTCGCGCTGGTACTGTTGAGCGGCAGGAAGCACTTGATTACTATTCTGGTGATTACGAGCGACGTGAACATCGAAAGAATGATACCGATGAACAGCGTTACCGCGAAACCGACGATGGACGCGGAACCGATAATCCACAGAACGATTGCACCGATAAGGGTGGTGACGTTACCGTCGATGATAGCCGCCGCAGAACGTTTGAAACCGATCTTGACAACGGACGGAATGGGTTTGGAGCTGTATCTGTACTCGTCGCGTATTCTTTCGAAAATAACGATGTTCGCGTCGACAGCCATACCGATTGAAAGCAGAATACCCGCAATACCGGGAAGAGTGAGCTGAACCCAAGGCAGAACGGCGCAGAACCAAAGCAGCAGAACGATGTAAACGCAAAGTGCGATATCGGCGGCAAGACCGAGCCCTCTGTACATCACAGCCATGAAAATGAAGATGAGACCGACGCCGATTGCACCTGCGATGAGTGCCCATTTGATTGCGTCTTCACCGAGCGTAGGAGAAATGTTGCGGACTTCGGCGACCTGCAACTGAACGCCGAACGCACCGGACTGCAAACGGGTTGCGAAGTCTTTTGCTTCGTCGTAGGAGTATCCGTCCGTACCGCTGGTGATGATTGCGTTGCCGTCGCTTATCGTGGAGTTGACGTTGACGGTCGTGTATTTCTCACCGTTGATGTAGATGTATATCTGCTTGTTGAGATAATCGGTGGTAAGTTGTCTGAACGCTTCGGTACCGGCTTCGTTGAATTTCAATCCGACGGCATATTTACCGTTCTGGTCTGTTGTGACAAACGCCGATTCGAGGTGTTTGCTGCCTTCGATGAGCGCTTCGGCTTCGGCAGAATCCTCGCCCTTGAATTCAAGTTTAGCGGGACGTCCGATGAGGTCGAGAACCGCTTCGGGGTCGTCGACGTCGGGAACTTCGACACGAATGGACAATTCACCGCCGCTGGTGGTCTTGGTGACCGTGGCTTCGGTATAGCCCTTGGAAACAAGCAGTTCCTGCAACGAAGCGACCGTACCGTCTACTCTGGTTTCGAGGTTGCCCAGTCCGTCGTCCTGAACTTTGAACACGGCGGAAACGCCGCCGGACATATCGAGTCCGAGTTTGATTGTCTTGACGTAGCCGGTGTAATCGTAGACGGTGTTTGCGATGGGGAAAGACACCACGGCAAAAACAGCCATCAGAATGATGAACACGGCAACCAGCGACAAAATCACGATAGATTTTTTGATGTTCACGATGCTTACTCCTGCGCTTTGGCGCAATATTGATTAACTACGGCGGCGCAACGCGCGCGACGCGCAATAATAGCTTTGTCCATTATAGCTATATAAAAGCTAATAGTCAACTTTATAGATTAATTTTGCCTTGTTTTTCAGCAAAATATCATATCCGTCCGCACAAAGTCATAATTTTTACTATGAAAAATTCCGAAGCGTTGAAAAAAGGTGCCGCGGACGTATTGCGCGCCGCGCTTATATCGCTGCTTGTATCGTTGGTGGGAGTGCTGTTGTTCGCGCTCATAGTGCGTTGGGCTTCCCTCGACGGAACGGCAATCACAATAGGCAACTATGTCATAAAAGTCGCGGCGTTGCTGACAGGCGTTTTGGTCGGTTTCAGAACGCCGTCGTCGGGTGTTGTAAAAGGCGCGCTGACGGGACTCCTCTATATGCTGCTCTGCATATTCGTGTTTGCGCTCGCCGACGGTTTCAAAAGCGCGAATTTCAATTACGTCGACCTCATTACGACAGTCATTACGGGCACAATCGCGGGGATTATCGCAGTAAATGTGCGTTCAAAAGTGCGGAAAGTAAGCTGAAAACGTTTTCATATTTCCGCTCGAAAAACATGGTCGGAAAATAATAGAGTACAAATCCCAAATAAAGAAATTCTTTAATAAATTCCTCTAAAATTTTTGACAAAAAATAAAAACAACCGCCCTGCTCGGACGGTTGTTTCCGTATCTTTACGGTTTACTTTCTGTTTTTCTTTTTGCCTTCGTTTTTGACGGGTGCTTCTGCAGCAACTTCTGCTGCGGGCGCTTCGATTGCGGGTGCGCTCTCTTCTGCCTTGGGTTCTTCCGCGGGTGCGGGTGCAGGTGCGGGAGCGGCTACGTTTTCGAGAACGAGACCGACTGCGTTTCTGTCAATCACGATAAGCGTAGGGCTGTTTTCGGTACCGACGTTGACGATGAGCGTATTGTCGGCGTTGATTTGCGTGATTTTGCCGACCATTCTGCCGATGGTCATAATCTTGGTGCCGACTGCAAGGCTGTTCATCATTTCCTGTTGCTGTTTCTGACGTTTCTTCTGAGGAATGATGGTGAGTACAATCATCAAAACGAGTACGACGCCGATGATGATGTACATCGCGTAAGAAGGCAGTGCTGCCAAAAGGGAAGTAAACATATTGTCTCCTTGTATCGCGTCACGGTCAAGTCAGCCGAGAAACGCGTATTTTGTGTTATTATACAAGCACATTATACATTATTTGTTCATAAAATCAACTAAATTGAACAACATTGTGCAATTCAACCTTTATATTGTTTTATGAAATCTTCCTTAAAATCGAGGTATCTGTCTTCCATAATTGCCTGACGAATTTCGGCTGACAGTCTTTCGAGGAAACGTATATTGTGAATGGACAACAACCTTCCGCCCAGAATTTCGTCCGCTTTGATAAGGTGACGGATATATGCGCGGGTGTAGTTGCGGCAGGCATAACAGTCGCATTCGGGGTCTACGGGCGTGAAATCCTCAGCATATGGCGCGTTGCGGATTGTGAGGAAACCTTCCTTGACCATAGCCGTACCGTTGCGGGCAATTCTGGTCGGCAACACACAGTCGAACATATCCACTCCCCTTGCCACGCTTTCCACGATATAATCGGCAGTGCCGACGCCCATAAGGTAATGAGGCATTTCGGGCGGCAGATGAGGTGCAAGCGCGTCGAGAACTTCGTACATCTTTTCCGCGGTTTCGCCGACGGACAGTCCGCCAATGGCAATACCGCAGGTCGCATACGGCATCGACATTTTCAGACTTTCCAGTCGCAGGTCGGTGAACATATTTCCCTGAATGATGGGGAACAGAGTCTGATGCGGTTTGAGTTTGACTTTGGAACATCTGTCCAGCCACATAATGGTGCGTTCCATAGCCTCTTTCGCTTTTTCGTGCGAGATGTCGGGCGCGGTGAGTTCGTCAAACGCCATAACGATGTCGGAACCCAAAGCACGTTGGATTTCCATGGACTTTTCGGGAGAAAAGAAATGTTTGGAGCCGTCGATAAAACTGTTGAACTCCATTCCCTCGTCGGAAATTTTGCGCAACGACGACAGCGAAAACACCTGAAAACCGCCGCTGTCGGTAAGTATCGCGCCGTCCCAGTTCATGAACTTGTGCAGACCGCCCGCCTTCTCGATGAGCTCGTGACCGGGACGCAGATAGAGATGATATGTGTTGGACAACAATATCTGTGCACCCGTGTCGCGCACTTCTTCGGGAGAAAGTCCCTTGACGGTGGCTTTGGTTCCGACGGGCATAAAACACGGAGTGTCGATGACTCCGTGGTCGGTGTAAATTCTGCCGACGCGCGCGCCGGACTGTTTGCAGGTGTGAATGACTTCGAATCTCATAGTTGTTTCCGTTTGGAACGGTGCTTCGGCACTTCGCATTACTCTGGCATTTCGCCTTATGCCTACATCACGCATTGTGCCTGCGTTGCGCACCCTGCTTGCGTTCCGTTTTTTGAACTGCAAATAAGACTGCGTTTCACCTTATGCACTCGTTTTTCGTTAGCTCCGATATGCAGCTTTCGCTATATGCGAGGCTCTTGCTCCGTTCTTTTTATTTATGCTAGTTTTGTTGCTTACGCTCCGCATTCACGCGGGGTTTTTCTATTCGGTAAAGAAACAGCTGTCTCCGAAGGAAAAGAACCGATAGCGCTCTTTAACTGCCGTTTCGTATACTTTAAGTGTCTGTTCTTGTCCGATAAACGCCGACACCAACATAATGAGCGTGGACTCGGGAAGATGGAAATTGGTTATCAGCCCTTCCACGCACTTGAACCTGTAAGACGGATAAATGAATATCTTGGTATCGCCTTTGCAAGGTTTTACGAAACCGTTTTCGTCGGCTACGGTTTCAAGCACTCTGACCGACGTGGTACCTACGGCGATTACCCGTCTGCCCTCTCGTTTGGCGCAGTTGATTTTCTCCGCCGTAGATTCGTCGATTTCGTAGTATTCCGAATGCATTTCGTGTTCGAGAATGTTCTCCGCCTTTACGGGACGGAATGTGCCGAGTCCGATATGCAACAGAACTTCCGCAAAGTCCACGCCCATATCCTTGACCTTTTGCATAAGTTCGGGCGTGAAATGCAGTCCCGCGGTGGGCGCGGCGGCAGAACCGTCTACCTTGCTGTACACGGTCTGATAACGTTCCTTATCCTGCAACTTCTCGTGTATGTACGGCGGAAGAGGCATATTGCCCACTCTGTCCAGAATGTCCTCGAAAACACCGTCAAACTCAAATCGAATAGTTCTTGCGCCGTAATCGTCGATGTGTTCGACAACCGCGGAGAGTTCGTCGGATATGCGTATCACGCTTCCGAGTTTTGCTTTGCGCGCGGGGCGCATAATGGTTTCCCAGTGCGTGTAGTCAATGCGTTTGAGCAACAGAATTTCGAATACCGTTTCCTTGCCGTCGATTTTGCCGAATATACGCGCGGGAATAACGCGCGTGTTGTTGATAACCAACAAATCGCCTTTGCGCAGAAACTTCGGCAAATCGTAAAAATGCGCGTGAGTTATGCTGTCCGCGCTCTTGGAGTACACCAACAGTCTGCTGCTGTCGCGCGGCTCAACGGGGGTCTGCGCTATCAGTTCTTCGGGTAAATCGTAATAAAAATCGTGTGTTTTAAGTTCCTGCATAATTATATCTGTCGCATATCGTACAGCTGCACTTCGTCGGCAGCTTATTTGTCGTCGCCGTTCACGTCGGAGTCGAATATGCTCATCTGCAACGACATTTTGGACGCAGGACATACTTTTCCGAGATGTTTGTACGCATTTTCCGTGCATACTCTGCCCCTGGGCGTTCTGCCTATGAAACCGAGCTGAATGAGGAAAGGTTCGACGACGTCTTCGATAGTGCTTGCTTCCTCGCCCGTTGCCGCGGCAAGGGTGTCCAGTCCTACGGGACCGCCGCCGAATTTGTCTATTATGGCTTCGAGAACGGTTCTGTCCACGATGTCGAGTCCGAGTTCGTCGACGTCCATAAGCTGCAATGCTTTGCGCGTGACTTCCATATCGATTGCTTCGAGGTCTTCAACCTGCGCAAAATCGCGCACGCGACGGAGCAAACGGTTTGCAATACGCGGAGTTCCGCGACTGCGTCTTGCGATTTCTTCCGCCGCGTCGGGATTGATTTCTATGCCCAGAATATTGGACGAACGGCGGACGATTTTGGCGATTTCCGCGGGCGTGTACATTTCGAGACGCATAAGCATTCCGAAACGGTCGCGCAAAGGGCTTGACAGCATTCCCGCACGCGTCGTCGCGCCTATGAGCGTAAACTTTTTGAGCGGCAGACGGATACTGCGCGCCATTGGCCCTTTACCCGAAACGAAGTCCAACGAAAAGTCTTCCATTGCGGGATAAAGCACTTCTTCTATGTTGCGGTTCAGACGGTGGATTTCGTCGATGAACAGAATGTCGCCTTTTTCGAGGTTTGTGAGAATTGCGGCAAGGTCGGCTGCTCGTTCGATTGCAGGTCCCGAAGTCACGCGTATCTGCGCGCCGAGTTCGTTGGCAATGACGTGCGCAAGCGTGGTTTTGCCGAGCCCCGGAGGTCCGTACAGCAAAACGTGGTCGAGTGCTTCTCCGCGCGCCTTTGCCGCGGAAATGTACACGCCCAGATTTTTCTTGATTTTGTCCTGCCCGACATAGTCCGCCATACAACGCGGACGCAACGTACTTTCGGTATCGTCGTCTTCGAGAGTCAGACTGCTTACAATTCTTTCGTCTTCCATATTGTTCCTTTGATGCGGGAGTTCAACCGACCGAAACCAGCCGATTGCGGCTTATATATTCGGCGGTTACTTATAGGTATTCGGCGAATTCAGCCGATTGCCTTTGTCAGCCTATGAGTTTGAGTGCGGCGGCAATGAGGTTTTCCACTCCGCTTGCCGTCTTTGCCGCGGTCTGCACCGCTTTGACCGCTTCGGTGTTGGAAACGCCGAGTGACACAAGCGCGAATATCGCGTCCGAAAGGTCGGCGTCCATAGACCCGCCGATTTCCGTCGTCGCGTCCGACATATCGACCGCAACCTGTTCGCGCAGATTGAGCACGATAAGCTCTGCCGTCTTTTTGCCGAGTCCTTTGATTTTGGACAGCGTTTTGATGTCACCCGTCGCAATGGCAACGGTAAGCGTCCCTAGGTCGTAACCGCTCAGAATCTGCATTGCGAGTTTTGGACCTATACCGCTTATCTCGATAAGGCGCATAAACAGCGTTTTTTCTTCAAGACGCGAAAAACCGTAAAGCGCGAAAGTGTCCTCTCTCACGTACAAGTAGGTGTAGAGTTTCATTTCGCTGCCTATTCGCGCGTCGGCAAGAGTGTTTCCGCTAACGCCGAGTTCGTAACCTATTCCGTTGTTCTCGACGACTACGGAATTGAGCCCCGCCTCGACGAGAACGCCTTTGATGTAACTGTACATATTATCTCCACGAGTGCCGTTTTCGGCACTGCTCCGACTTTTATTTAGCCTTTATCCACGGTTTGAGAATTTGATTAACGTATTCTGAACTCCGTGCTCAGTCTGCTTGTCTGACCGTGACACAACGCAACCGCAAGCGCGTCCGCGGCGTCGTCGGGTCGCGGAACTTTTTTCAGTCGCAGGAGCGCCTGCACCATAAGCTGCATTTGAATTTTGTCCGCACCGCCGTACCCAGTGATTGCCTGTTTAATCTGGTTGGGCGTATATTCGAACACTTCGTCGCCCACGAGTTTGTTTGCGGTGAGCAAAATAACTCCGCGCGCTTCTGCAACCATAATTCCGTTGGTTATATTCTTTGAAAAGAACAGTTCCTCGACTGCGATATTGTCGGGGCGGAACTTTTCTATGAGTTCCCTTACGCCGTTTTCGAGCTTGGCAAGGCGTTGCGGCAAAGTGTAATCCTTGGGCGTGGTGACAACGCCGTAATCGACGACGGCGAAGTTCCCTCTTTCGGCGGTTATAACGCCGTAACCCATAGTCGCAAGACCGGGGTCGATACCGAGAATTACCATACTTGCTCCTGTTCTTTTGTCCGTCTGTGCCGCATAACCAATCGCATAGCAACGGCACACGCAGTCGCGCATTTGCCATTACTTATCTGCCGCCGCCCATAATATGCAGGCGCTATACGCGTCACACATATTATGTCGTCACACATACGCCGTCACGCGTTTGCAGCCAATCATTTGCAGTCACGCAGGCAATCAGTCCAACGAACAATCTGCTGAAATTATTTTACAATGCTGTTTTCGTTTGCGCTGTCGAAAAGTACGAATTCGCCTTCTTCGGGATACGCGTCGACTTCCGAAAGACGTTCGGAACTTCTTGCGTAAAGTCCGCTTTGCGTCGTAAGTTCAAACCCGTACTTGTCCGCCGAAACGAAGGTGACCTTTTCCGTGAACGCGTCGCAGTGAGAACAATTTTCCGCGCTTCCAACGTTCTTCGGAAACCACCCGCACAGCACTTCTTTGTCCTTGTATCCGTCTGCAATCCTTCCGCGCAGACCTTCTGCATCGATTGTGCGGTTTTCACCGAATAAAAGCGTTAATCTTCCGTTTCGCTCGGTTAAAACGCATTTTGCGACGTTATAATGTCCGTCGACGGCTTGCGCTGCCCATACGTTTTCGGGATTTTTGCGAATTTCGTCGTAGGCCGCAACCTGTTTGACTTCGCCGTCCTGCAAAACGATTATCCTGTCGCTTATGCTTGCCGCTTCTTCTCTCGACGAAGTGGAATAAAGCACGATTGCGCCCTCTTTGGCTTTCTCTTTGAGAAGGGGTGCAAGTTCCGCCCACAGCGCTTCCGCGTCTGCTCTTTCCAGACCGAAAGTCACGTCGTCTATGACAAGCAGTTTAGCGTCGCGCACAAACAGTCTTGCAAGAGCCATTCTGCATTTCTCGACGTCGTTAAGCGACCGTGCGCGCAATCGCAGACACACTCCGCCTATACCCATTTTCTCCGCCGCCGAAAGCACGCGGGAAGCTATGTCGACTTTGTCGTATTTGCGCAGTTTGAGCGGAAAAGCAAGGTTGTCAAAGACCGTCTTCCATTTGAAAACGGCTCCGTCGTCGAAAACCATTATGACTTTGTCCGTTCTGACAAACACCGTTTCGCCGTCGAGCAGGACTTTGCCTTCGCATTCTTCCACACCCGCAGCAGTTTTCAGAAAAGACGTTTTGCCGCTGCCCTCTCCGCCGTACACGGCTACGATTTCGCCGTCCGCGATTTTGAGGTCGAGCGCGCCGAAAAGCCGCGCGCCGTAAAGATACTGTTTTGTAACGCCTACGAATTCGAGCATACTACCTCACAGAATATCCAGCTGCTGACCGTAGCCTTCGCCGAAATTGTCAAGAAAATATTTCAGTTCGGGGTGTTCGTCCATAAGTCCGTCCAGCATTTTCTGCAAACGGTTGAAAGCGGTGTCGAATTCCTTGTTGCCCGAAAGCCGTTCGTCAATGCACTTTATGTACGCCGAAAGTTTGTCCGCAACTTTCATAATCTTGTACTCCATGGTACTTTCGTCGGGTTGCAGATACTCGGAATATTTCGCCGCCATTTCGGGGGGCAACGAACTCAAAAGTTTCTTGTTGATGACGTTCTCGATTTCGCTGTACGCGCTTTTGATTTTGGGACTGTAATACTTTATGGGCGTGGGAAGGTCGCCGCTCACAACTTCCGCCGTGTCGTGGTACAGCGCAAGCGCCGCGATTTTGTCGGTGTCGACATTGCCGCCGAAATACTCGTTGCGTATAATGCCGAGTGCCTGACCTATAATCGCAACGTGCGCGGCGTGTTGCATAAGGTCCTCTTTGGTGGTGGAACGCATAAGACTCCACCGCTCTATGAGTTTCATTCTGTTGAGCAAAGCGTAAAACGTGTACATAAAGCCGTCCTTTTATACGGATTGCCTTTGCAATCGGTTGTGCCGCCGTCATACGGACGGCGGCGCATTATCGAAATTTCATGCTGCCATTTCAACGTCGCAGGCACTACCTTGTGCTTTCTAACGGTCGGCGTCGAATGGGAGTTGCGTTATCCTGCCGTCCTTTTGCGGACGGTCGGATAATTGTCTGGTGTCCGACAATTCAGATGATGTATTTTGCGTCCTTCTTGGGAGCGGCTTCGAGTTCGGCTTTCTTGGCTTCGTAGCCTTTGCGTTCAAAGAGCGCGTAGGTCGCGTTCTTGCCTTCTTCGACGCCGGGCTGGTTGAAAGTGTCGATGTTGAGCAGCGCTCCGCAGTACGCAGTCTGCAACTGGAAGAACATGAGCAACTGTCCCACCGTTTCCGCGTTGACTTCGGGAAGCAGAATGGTGTTGTTCATATGTTTGGAACGAGTGAGCGCGTATTCCGTCGCAACTCTTTCGGTGTTGATGAGTTCGCCCATCGTGTGTCCGCAAAGGAAGTTGACGTCGGGGAATTCTTCCGCACCGTCTGCGATTTTGACGTCGCCGCGGAACTTCTCCACTCCGATGATGGTGATGACTTTGTCAAACGGACCTTCGGTGTAAAGCTGAACCTGCGAATGCTGGTCGGTTACGCCGAGCGCCTTGACGGGGGTCTGACCTTCGTTGACGGTTTTGCCGTCGAGGTCAACCGCCTTGCCGAGGCTTTCGCCCCAGAGCTGGCAGTACCAGTCGGCCATAAATTTGAGAGAATCCGCATAAGGCATCATAACGGAAATGTTCTTGCCCTTGCGCATTGCGATGAACTGCAAAGCTGCCGCCATAAGTGCGGAGTTTGCAAACATATTGCCGTCGGAACAGGCTTTGTCCATATCGGCGGCACCTTTGAGCAGACCTTTGATGTCTATGCCGAGTACAGCCGCAGGAAGCAGACCGACGGGGCAAAGTTCGGAGAAACGTCCGCCGACGCCGTCGGGAATGTAGAACGTCTTGAACCCTTCTTTCTTTGCAAGTTTGATGAGATTGCCTTTCGCCGCGGAAGTGGTTGCGATGATGTGTTTGCTCCAATCGTCCCCGACTGCCTTTTTGAGTATGTCGGTTATGATGAGATACTGGCTCATCGTTTCGGAGGTCGCGCCGCTCTTGGTGACGACGTTGAACATCGTACGTTTGACGTCGATTACGTCAAGGAGCGCAAGCATTCGTTCGGGGTCGACGTTGTCTTCGACGAAGAATTTGACTCCTCTCTTCTCCTTGGGCAAGTCGTTGTAACGGAAATGGCACAGCGCGGTGAACACTGCAATGGGACCGAGCGCGCTTCCGCCGATACCGAGAACGACGAAGTTGTCGAAATCCGCTCTTACTTTCGCGGCGGTAGCGATGATGTCGTCTACTATTTCGTCCTGATTGTAAGGCAGGTCAGCCCACGCGGTCATACCCGTTCCGCGCATTTTTCCGAACTTGTCGAACGCCTCGCGCGCTTTGGGTGCTACGGCGGCGAGTTCGGCGTCGGTGATACCCTGGTCGCCGATGAACTTGTCGGTCATATTGTTGAAATCGAATTTAATGAGCATAAGAGCCTCCGATAATGTTTTTCACATATTTGACGCCGTCGGCGACTTCTTCGAACGAAGAATAATCGCCCGCGTATTGTTCGATGATAAGGGGTCCTTCGTACCCTGCGGCGGTGAGTTCGTTCACGAGTTCTCCGAAAGGAAAAACGCCTTTGCCGACCATAGCTATTTTGCCGTCCTCGGTACAGTCGGAAATGTGAACGTTGTGCAGTCTGTCGCCCATAACGGCAATGTATTCGCGCCAGTCGCGTTCGCTTTGACGCGCTTGTTTGATGTCAAGTACCGCCCCTACATTCGGGCAATACTCTTTGGCTTCCGCGAAAAATTCGGGAGAATTGAAAGCCGCCCAGTGTACGTTCTCGAAACAAAGCGTAACGCCGTAGTCAAGCGCGATGTCGCCGAGTTCCTTCATACGTCTGCCCACTTTTTCTGGCGACACGAAAGAGGTCTTTTTAAGACGTGTAGTTCCGTGGAAAGTGTAGTACTTTGCGCCGAGTTTGCGCGCCGTGTCCAGAACCTTGCGGTAAAAAACTTCGGCGTCGTTGCGTGTGCGCGGTGCGGCGTTGAAAAGCTGGGGTTCGAACTGCGTATTGAGCGAGTGAACGGAATATATTTCAAGCCCGTCGCGGCGAGCCTGTAAAAGGTCGCCGAAAGCGGGCTCGTATTCGGTGTAAGTGGTGAGGAACACTTCGGCGCATTCCCCGCCACATTGTTGAATGACCGAGAACGAGTCCTCGGTCAATACTTTCGAAAAGAATGTTGCTGTCGATATTCCGACTTTCATCAGACTTCTTCTTCCTCGTAGACGTTTTCTGCGCCTCTCTTGGTTTTGCCCCAGATGTCCTTCTGTTTGCGGATTTGTCCGAGCAGTCTCGGAATGACCTCGTCGATGTTGTCGAAGGGCGAGGGGGACGACGCTTCCGCACGGTAGGACTGACTGCGATAGACGACGGTCATATCCGTGGTGTAGGTGCCGCCTTCCAGCGTAACGACGAATTTCGCGACAGCGTCATCGTCGTCATTGAAATACTTGTCGAGTTTGGCGCACTTTTTTTCGGTGATTGCTTTGAGCGAATCGCTGACGTTGTAGTCTTTTCCGAAGATTTCGATTTTCATAGCTGTGCCTCCGAATTTTGGTAATAACATTATATCAAATTTCTTCGGCGTATTCAATAGCGATATGAAAAATACTTGACCGAGTAATATATTACCACACGCGCGCGGACAAGGCAAACGAATGGGGCGGCAAAATCCGCCGCCCCGAAAAATAATCATATTGTGCCGAAAAACCTATATACGGCTGTTTACTTTTTGAAGGTGAGCGCGCCGCCGTCGACGTCTATCGTTACTTTGTCGCCGCCGCCGATTTCACCGGACAACAGCATTTCGCTGAGTTTGTCTTCGACAAGTCGCTGTATCGTACGGCGAAGCGGTCTTGCTCCGTACTCTTCGTTGTAGCCTTGTCCCACGATGAAGTCTTTTGCCGCGTCCGTGATGGTAATTGTGATGTCGCGCTCGTAGAGCCGTTTCGACAACGCCGAGAACATAATCGCCGAGATTTTCTCGATGTCCTCTTTTGTAAGTCGGTGGAAGAAGATGATTTCGTCGATACGGTTGATAAGTTCGGGTTTCATCGCCTCTTTCAACGCCTGCATCTGACGTTCGCGCATATTCTCGTACTCTGCCGCCGCTTTGTCCGAACCCGTGCCGAAACCGAGTGGTGCTTTTGTTTTCGCGATTTCCGCCGCGCCGATGTTTGATGTCATAATGACGATTGTATTCTTGAAACTTACCACTCTGCCGTGGCTGTCCGTAAGTCTGCCGTCTTCGAGTATCTGCAACAGAATGTTGAACACTTCGGGGTGTGCCTTTTCGATTTCGTCGAACAGAACGACGGAATAGGGTTTTCTGCGCACCTTTTCGGTGAGCTGACCGCCCTCGTCGTAACCCACGTAACCAGGCGCGGAGCCGATGAGTTTGGAGACGTTGTGTTTCTCCATATACTCCGACATATCCACGCGGATAAGCAGATTTTCGTCGCCGAACATGGCTTCGGCAAGCGCTTTTGCGAGTTCGGTTTTGCCGACGCCAGTAGGTCCGAGGAATATAAACGAACCGATGGGACGTTTGGGGTCTTTGAGTCCCGCTCTCGCACGTTTGATTGCCTTTGCGACGGCGACCACCGCTTCGTCCTGTCCGATGACTCTCTTGTGCAGAATTTCTTCGAGATGTTGCAGTTTTTCGCTTTCGCCTTCCGTAATCTTGCGTACGGGAATTCCCGTCCAGTCAGCGACTATGTCCGCGATTTCCTCTTCGCCGATACTGAGTTTGACGTCTTTGCTCTTATTCTTCCATTCCGCTTCGAGTTTCTCTTTCTGCTCGACCAGATTGTCGCGTTCCTGTTTGAGTTTGTCGGCTCGCTCGTACTGCTCGTGGCGTGCGGCTTCGGATTTTTCGAGTTCGACTTCCTTTATGCGTTCCTCGACCTTTCTGATTTCGGGAGGCGTGGTGAAATTGAGTATCTTCTTTCTGCTCGCCGCCTCGTCGATAAGGTCGATTGCCTTGTCGGGAAGGAACCTGTCGGTGATGTATCTGTCGGAAAGTATCGCGGCGGACGAAATCGCCTCGTCCGTGATTTCAACCTTATGGTGCTGTTCGTACTTTTCTTTGAGTCCTTGCAGAATTTCGATTGTATCGGACACCGACGGCTGTTCCACCATAATGGGCTGGAACCTGCGTTCGAGTGCGGCGTCTTTCTCGAAATACTTTCTGTACTCTTCGATTGTTGTTGCGCCGATTGTCTGCAATTCGCCGCGGGCAAGCATAGGCTTCAACACGTTTGCGACGTCAAGACCGCCTTCGCCCGTCGAACCCGTACCGAGAATGGTGTGGATTTCGTCGATGAAAAGAATTATGTTGCCTGCGCGTTTGATTCCGTCGATTGCCTTTTTGAGTCTTTCTTCGAAGTCACCACGGTAACGGGTACCCGCAACCATGGACGTGATGTCAAGCGAGAACACGATTTTGTCGCGGAGCAGGTCGGGAACCTGTCCCTGAACTATCGCCTGCGCAAGTCCGTCGACTATCGCCGACTTACCTACGCCCGGTTCGCCTATCAGCACGGGGTTGTTTTTGGTGCGGCGGCACAGTATCTGAATTATTCTTTCGATTTCTTTGCCGCGTCCGATTACGGGGTCGAGTTTGCCCGCCCTTGCCTTCGCGGTAAGGTCGATGCCGAACTGCGCGAGTTCTTCGGAAAGTCCGCCCCTTCCCGCATTCTGCGAAGAAGGCGCCTGCTCTCTCGCGTCCGCGCCGCCGTTGTCAAAGGGATAGTAATCCGTGTTGCGCACGGGTTCTTCCCTTCTCGCGGTCTGTCTCGGAGACGGAGAGAAAAATTCGCCGAATATGCCGTCTATAAGGTCATTGAGGTCATAGACTTTTCTTTCGGCAGTCTGACCGCCGCCCGTCATTGCGTCGGCAAGTTTGTTTTGCAGAACGTCGAGGTCTACGCCCCATCTGCGCATAAGCACACCCGCCGCAACGGACGTTCTGTCCTCTGCAAGCGCGTAAAGCAGATGTTCGGTGTTAATCTGCGACGACGAAACTTTCGCCGCAAGGGCTTTCGACAAGTCGATTGCGCGCTGAGCGCGCGTCGAAACGGAGACGCTGTTTACCGCCTCTCCTATGTTGAAAAGTGCAAGCGTGGCTCTCTCGTCCACGCCGTATTGTGCAAGAATACGTGCCGCAAGACAACCTGTCTGTGCGACCAGTCCGTAAAGCAGGTGCTCGGTGCAAACGAGCCCGCCTGTCCGCGCCGCAAGCCCCACGGCTTTGTCGAGTGCGGCTTTGTAGTTTTCGGAAAATACCATATTATTTTACCTCCTTTAATATGCCCTTCACGAGCCGCGCGCGGGTTATGTCCCTTTCTGTCGGTGAACACTCGCCCGTAGTAAGTGTCAGATTTGCCGCCGAACACAAAACAAGCAGTTTATCAAGCGGTTTTGTGTCTTTAAGTGGCAGTATGTTCAATATCACGCCCAACTTGACGTCGGAAATGAGGTTCATCAGTTCCGCGGAAGAAAGCATGTATGCATTGAGAAGAATGCCGTAACTGCGACATATTTTGTCGTAGAGTTCCGCGCCTTTTTTGTGCGCCAGCTTTTCCCTCGCGCGGCTTTCGTGCAGACACATTTCCGCAGTTGCACGTTCTATTATTTCTATTATACTCTCTTCGTCAACCCCCAGAGTTCTGGTGTTGGAAAGCTGGTACATATCGCCCAGCGCTCCGCTGCCTTCGCCGTAAACTCCGCGCACCGTAAGTCCGTAGTCCATGACGAATTTTTTGAGCGCGGTTTCGATTGCGCCAGCAAGTTTGAGCGCGGGCAGAAACAGCATTGTAGACGCTCTCATTCCCGTGCCGAGATTGGTAGGACATGCAGTGAGAAATCCCAGTCTGTCGTCGTATGCTATCGGCAATTCGCGTATAAGCCTGTCGTCGTAACGGCTTATGCGTTTGTACGCCGTGCGCAGGTTAAGCCCGTCCTCGACGCACTGTTCGCGTACGTGGTCCTCCTCGTTGAGCATAATGGAAATGCCCTCTTTCTTTTCGAGTATGACCGCGCCCGTGGCGTCGTTTTTCTGCAAGGCGGGCGATATCAGGTGACGCTCGACCATTGCGAGTTTTTCAATCGGGCTCAAATCCTTCATGAAATAGAAGTTGTATTCGAACAGCCCTTTCGCCGCGGCGTCTGCGCCTTTCATAAACGCAAGACACTCTTCCCTGTCCTCGCGCGTCTGTCTGTGAGGAAAAGGAAGTCCTTCGACGTTGCGGGCAAGACGGATACGCGAAGAAATGACGTTAAAGCGTGTGAGTTCGTATGTTTCTTTAACGTCCATTTCTTACTCCTTTCGGTCGTTTGCCGACGTGCGTGGACGAGTTCTGCGTGGCTTCCGCCGCCGCAACCGCGACTTCGCGCATATTGCGGTAACATTCGGGACAGCCGAACATAAACCCCGTGCGGAAATCTTCTGCGGTCGTGCCGCAAGCGGGACACTCCTTGCCCTTTCGGGCGTGAACTTCCTGCATTACGTCGAACGCGGTTCTGCCCGCCTGCATTATTGCCTTATAACAGTCCGCGCAAAAGTGATATTCCGCTATGCCGTTGTTGACAAGCGTTCTGTCGCAAAGCGTTGCCGTTCTTTTGTGGCAAAGGTCGCAAAGCATATTATTTCTTGAACCCGTCGGGGTGCGTGCTGTGCCACTTCCACGCGGAAGCGACTATTTCTTCGAGGCTGTCGTAACGGGGTTTCCAACCGAGTTCGCGTTTGATTTTGTCGCTGGACGCAACAAGCGTCGCGGGGTCGCCGGGACGGCGCGCCTCAACCGTGCTCTTTATGTCAAGTCCCGTGACCTTGCGCGCGGTTTCGATGACTTCCTTGACGGAAAAACCGTTGCCGTTGCCGAGGTTGTAGTAAGTGGACTTGCCGCCGTTTTTGAGGTATTCGAGCGCGCGGATATGCGCGTCCGCAAGGTCGGTTATGTGGATATAGTCCCTGATGCACGTACCGTCACGGGTGGGATAATCGTCGCCGAAAATACCGATGTGGTCGCGTTTGCCCAACGCAGCTTGCAGAATGATGGGGATAAGGTGACTTTCGGGGTTGTGAGCCTCGCCGATGTCGCCGTCACGGTGCGCGCCTGCCGCGTTGAAGTAACGCAGTGCAACGTACTTCATTCCGTACGCTTTGTCGTAGTCGCTCATGAACTGTTCCATCATAAGTTTGGTCTGACCGTATACGCTGGTCGGGTTCTGGGGGCTGTCTTCCGTGATGAGCCCGTCGCCCGTGTCGCCGTAAGTCGCGGCAGAGGACGAAAATACCAGATATTTGACGTTTTCGGCAAGCATTGCGTCGAGAAGAGAAAGCGTGCCTGCAACGTTGTTGCGGTAGTATTTCGCAGGGTTTGTCATGCTCTCGCCGACGAGAGAATACGCCGCAAAGTGAATTACGGAGTCAACGTTGTATTTGCGGAAAGTTTCGCGCAGCAACTCCGTGTCGAAGATGTCGCCCTTGACGAAAGGCGCGTCGCCTACCGCCTCGATGTGACCCGTAACGAGATTGTCGTAAACCACGACGTCCATATTTCTTTCGCGCAGTTCTCTCACGGTATGCGAACCGATGTAACCTGCTCCGCCTGTGACAAGAATCATGTTTTCTCCTTTGCGCCTGCACGTGAAACGCGCGCAAACACGCACGATATTTTTTTATTGATTATACTTCTTTGCAAGTTGTTTTGCAACATTATTTGTGTATAATATGCTTATGGACAGAACCATACTCCATTGCGACCTCAACAATTTCTACGCATCGGTGGAACAAAAAATGCACCCCGAATTCGACGGGTTGCCGCTTGCCGTATGCGGGAATCCCGAGGTCAGGCACGGGATAGTTCTGGCAAAGAATATGCTTGCCAAAGAAGCCGGCGTCGCAACGGGCGAAGCCATATGGATTTCGCGGCAAAAATGCCCGAATATCGTATTCGTACCGCCGCACTACGACGAGTACGTCAAATACAGCAAACAGGTTTTCGGAATATACACGGAATTCACGGACAGAGTGGAAAGTTTCGGACTGGACGAATGCTGGCTGGACGTAACGGAGTCGGTGAGGTTGCTGGGCAACGGCAAACAGATTGCCGACAATATCCGCGAAACCGTGAAAAAACGCACGGGGCTTACCATATCCGTCGGCGTGTCCTTCACTAAGGTTCTTGCAAAACTGGGCAGCGACCTCAAAAAACCCGACGCGACAGTCGTTCTCGACCGCGAAAACTATATGCGGATTATCGGCGACCGCTCCCCTTCCGAGCTCATTATGATTGGAAGAAAAACGGCGCAGAAACTTGAAAATCTCAACATTCGCACAATAAAACAGCTTGCTTGCGCGGACGTAGCGATGTTGCGCGACCATTTCGGCATTATCGCCGACAAAATGTCCGCCGCCGCACGCGGTATCGAAACCGAACCCGTAAAACTCTACTATGACACGCACGTTCCAAAAAGCGTAAGCCACGGCACCACGACGCCGCGCGATATGACGACGTTCGAGGACGCCAAAATCGTAATTTACGCGCTTGCGGAAATGGTGGCAATGCGCCTCAGACGTTTCAACCTCTGCGCGGACGGAGTGGGGCTTTCCGTGCGCGAAGCGTCACTCAGTCACAAGTCCTGTCAGGGCGTACTTCCCCGCTCCACTTCCAACGCCGCAGACATAGCCGAAGCCGCCCTCAAACTGCTTGCCAAACTTCACACTTTCCCCGCGCCGTTGCGCGCGATTTCCGTTGCGGCAATCCGCCTTTCGGACAAAAACGTCGTCCAGACTTCCCTTTTCGACTGCGAAGGCGAAAAAGAAGAAAAACTCGAACAAAGCATAGACAAAATCCGCGGCAAATACGGTTACAAGTCCGTAAAACGCGGGCTTATGCTCAAAAACGACCTTGCAACCAATCTGCACGAGGACGACGGTTTTTTGCCCTTCAAACGCTGAAATCCGACAACCGTTTTAGGTTTTTCGGCATTTCCTTTTTACAATTTTTTGACAACTTTCCGCAAAACCTTTCAAATTGTTTACAACTCTGTGACAAATCTTTATAATAATCCGTAGCGCACTTAACGAATTCAGCCTCACGGAGGCACTACTCGGGGTCGCGCGAAAAGCGTTAGCCCCTCATTGACTTATGGCTGCAATAATCATCTCCGCTATACTTTCTCTGCTCGCCGGTATCGGCGTTTTCCTCATTGCCACCAAAGTTCTGAGCTCCAATCTGGAATCGGTCAGCGGCAACAAACTCAAAAACCTCTTTTCCAAAACGTCCAAAAGCAAACTCCTCGGAGTCGGAATAGGCACCGTCGCAACGGCTGCAATTCAGAGTTCGGGCGCCGTCAGCGTTATGGTAATCGGTTTTGTCAACGCGTCGCTTATGTCCCTCACCCAGGCCGCAACGATAATATTCGGCGCGAACATCGGCACCACAATCACAGGTCAGATTGTCGCACTCGGCACGCTCGGCGAATCCGTTTCGACCACTGTAATATTTGCGGCGTTTACCTTCATCGGCGCGTGTATGATTATGTTCTCCAAAAAGGACATAGTCAAAAAGGTAGGCGGCATACTCCTCGGTTTCGGACTCATTTTCGTGGCGCTCGACATAATGAGCTCTTCGATGTCTATATTCACCGAAGAAGAAAGTCTCGGCGTTCAGGCTTTCCTCGCCACAATCAAAAATCCCATACTTCTCGTAATAATAGGTGCGGTTCTCACCGCCGTAATTCAAAGTTCGTCCGTTATGACGGGTATTGCCATCACAATGGTTTTCTCGGGGCTTATCTCTCTCGACCAGGGCATCTACCTCACAATGGGCAGCAATATCGGCTCTTGCGTGGTCGCGGTAATCGCGGGTATAGGAAGTTCCACCAACGCAAAACGCACCGCGCTCATTCACCTGATTTTCAACATTTCCGGCGTTATCCTCTTTATGCTCGTCGGGCTCATTATGCGCGAAGCGTCGCACGGCGCAGTGACTTTCGGCGTACTGTTCGAAAAGATGTTCCCGCAGGTTCCGTCCACGCAACTGGCTATGTTCCATACGTTCTTCAACGTCATAACGGTTGCGATAATTCTTCCTTTCACCAACCTGCTCGTCAAACTCGTATCGAAGATATTGCCCGAAAGAAAACGCAAACCCGACCCCAACGCTCCGCATCTCGTTTATCTCGAAGAACACTTCCTGTCCACTCCCCCTATCGCGGTGGCACAGCTTCGCAAAGAAGTGCTCAACATGGCGGAAATCGCGCTTTACAACTTCGACAGCGCGGTTAATATGCTCTGCACGCTCGATTTCGCAGACAAGGATACCTTCGTCAAAAACGAAGAACAGCTCAACTTCCTCAACCGCGAAATCGTCCGTTTCAACGTCAAACTCTCCAAAACCGACATCAGCGCCGTCGACAACGTGTTCCTGTCCACGGTGTACCATTCGGTGAGCGACCTCGAAAGAATAGGCGACTACTCCGAAAACATAGTCGAATACGCCCAGAAACTGCAAATGTCGGGGCAAACTTTCTCCGAAGAAGCAGTCGACGAAATCCGCGAAATGAAATCGCGCATAGATTCCCTTGCGGAAAACGTAATGGCGGAATATAATGACAACGACCTGTCCCTGCTCGGGGCTATATACAAACAGGAAGACGGAATAGACGACTACTCCGAAGTTATGACGTCCAACCATGTCAACCGACTGGACGAAGGACTTTGCACTCCCGACAGCGGACTGCTCTTCTCGTCGTTCGTATCCGACAGCGAAAGAATAGCCGACCACTTCGTCAATGTTGCCAAATCCGTACGCAGCTTCTCGAAGAAGTCAAAAGAAAACGAAAAAAGCCTTTTGGAGGCATAAATGAAAATCGCCATTGCGACCAACAACAAGAACAAAGTCAAAGAAATCCGCGCGGTACTCGGCGGCCACTTCGATGCGATGTATTCCCTCGAAGACCTCGGAATAAACGTAGAAATAGAAGAAACGGGCGATACGCTCACGGAAAACGCGCTGATAAAAGCGCGTACCATACGCGACCTCAGCGGACTGGCCGCACTTGCGGACGACAGCGGACTTATGGTTGACGCGCTCGACGGCGCACCGGGCGTCTATTCGGCACGCTACGCAGGTGAAGAACACGACGACAAAAAGAACAACGCACTCCTGCTCAAAAACCTTGAAGGCAAACCCAGAACGGCGCACTTCTGCTCCGTAATCGCGCTCGTATATCCCGACGGAAAAGAACTTACCGCGGAAGGACGCGTCGAAGGACACATTCTGGACCATGAACGCGGCAACAACGGTTTCGGTTACGATCCCCTGTTTTTCAGCGACGAACTCGGCAAGACTTTCGCGGAAGCGTCACAGGAGGAAAAGAACTCCGTAAGCCACAGAGGACGCGCCTTGCGCAATATGTTGCAAATTCTCGAAAACGACAAAACCGACGCTTAATGCGTCGGTTTTTAACACTTAAACCCGCTATGAAAACAATTTTCGCATTTTCCGACATACACGAACGCACCCTGCCGCCCAACCTCGAAGAAGTCGCAAACGAGAGCGATTACGTATTCTTTCTGGGCGACGGTGCGGCGCGGCTCGCTTGTCTTTCGGGGCACAAAAACTTTTATGCCGTGCGCGGAAACTGCGACTTTATGCCCCTTCCCGCCGAACAGGTCGTTGAGGTCGAGGGAGTGCGTATTCTGCTTACCCACGGCGACGCTTACCGCGTAAAAAGCGACTTGCTTTCCCTTTCTTTACGCGCCGCCGAACTCGGCTGTTCCCTTGCCGTTTACGGTCACACGCATTTTGCCGAAAGAACGGAATACAACGGCGTAACGCTTATAAACCCCGGCGCACTCTCACACCCGATGTCCCAGACTCCGACCTATGCCTATATCGTCATCGAAAAAGGCAAAATTCTCTCGTCATTCGTTCCCGTGTTTTTCTGAAACCGCCGAAATTCGCCGCAACACCTACTATGCAATCTTTGAAATTGCTTTAAGAAAATTCAACGGATGCATTTTTTTGTTTTCACCTTTTAATTGAAACGCCGATACGCGACAATAAATGAAAAGGAGAAGTACGTTGCGGATTGTACGGTAATGCGCTGTAAAACTGACTTTTGGATTTGCGTAGTCTTTCAAATAAAAAAAGCGCATTCAACCCGACCGTTCTTCTCCAAATTTGATTTTCAATCATTTGAAATATATGCGGTACGCATTGTACACGTCTGACGGCCACCCTGCCCCGAATACTTAACCGCGACCGACGCAAATTCCCGACAAACGCGATTTCATAATATTCTTACATTTGTGAGATGTCAAGCATAAATCATACATTTGTGAGAAAAATATAGTATCAATATGCCAAGGAATGTGTGCGTCTTATGAAAAATACGGAAGCGTTGCCGATATTCTCGCAAAGGTTGAAAGAGTTGCGCATGGAAAGGTCTCTGGGTCAGGTTGCGCTTGCCGAAAGCATAGGCGTCAGCAAAGCCGTCGTCAGCATGTGGGAAACGGGCAAACGCGAACCGTCCATGACGTCGCTTATCGCTCTTGCAAACTTTTACGGCGTCAGCATCGACTACATCGTCGGTCTGACCGACTGAACCGAAATAATAGTTTTCCATTTTTGATTTTAAATTCTACTCGCAACAGTTTATGAAAAAAGGGGCGCCAATCGGCGCCCCTTTTTCCGATAAGGATGAATTAGAATTGATTATCAGCCCATTACGTATGCGAACGAAGATGCGGTGTTCGCACAGGTGATAATCGTGAACAGCATTGTGTTGATGAATGCGCCGAGCCACATATTGCCCGTCTTCGCAGTCATTCTTCTGGAAATGACGGTTGCAATCGCAAGAATGGGTATCATAGGAATGAGTACGATATAGCCGAGTGCCATTTCGGGTTGCCACAGTACGCCCGTCGAATTGAATTCGCCGTACTGAATTGCGACAACGAGGAGAACGCCGAACACGTTGAAGAATATGTTGATGAGAATGCTTGCCCATTCGGGAAGGTTCTTTGCACGGTAGTTTTCGTTGAAAAGCGCGCTGACCGTGAAGAAGATTCCGAAGAATACTGCGTATCTTACCATTGTGGGAAGCATTACGCCGACGTCAAACACCTTGACCGCCAGTGTCCAGATGCGGAAGTCCACAGTCCAGCAAGACCAGTTGACAAACGCAATGAGGAACATTATAAATACGGTTACCATTGCAAGCAGGAAAGTTTTTGCCAAACCTTTGAGTCCCGTGGGAATTCTTCCCGCCGCAAAAGGATTTTCGTCGTAAAGTGCGCCTTGTTCGCCGTATTTAACGCGGTTTGCAATGCGGTTGAACACCCAGAAGAACAGGATTACCGCAAGCGAGAACAGCGCTACCACAACCGCCCACATGGCAACCCAGTTGGTCGTATCCTGAGGATAAAGTTGTGTGTTGGGGAACCATTTGTCGCCGTATTCCGTGCAGATATCTTTGATAACAAATCCGCTGAACAGCATTATGCCGATTGCACCGAGCCAGTAAGTGAGGTTCTTGCGAACGCCTTTCAGAGGCTTGGGCTCGACGGGAGCGTTTCCGACCCAGACGAGTTCGCCGTTTTCCGCGACTTCCTGTTTGCCGACCGCAAGAGAACGGAAGAACGGAGTCGTGAGCAACAGACTGACAAGCGGGAACAGCAAGGCGAAGAATGCAATCAGTCCGATGAAGGAGAACATTTCCTTGACCCACCAGGTCTGGCTGGTTTCCGCAAGGTATTCATAGCCGCTGGGAGTTCCGAAAGAGGTATAGAAGAAGTTTACAACGGCTTCCGCACCGTCAACCGAGCAATGGTTTTGCGGGTGTACACCGGGGATTTCGTAGATGACTCTGAACGCACCGTCGGCTGCCTGACCGCCTGCGGGTTCGACAATCTGACCGCCAACGTAAATCGCACCGTTCTGCACCGCACCTTCGGTGCCACCGATACCCACGAACTTCTTGGCTTGTTCGGTTCCCAGCCATTCTCTGGAAATCGTGCCACCGTTTTCATTCGTCGTAAAGAAGAATTCATCGTCGTGCGCTTTGAGGAAACCGACGTCAACGTTTGCGCCGGCGCCCATAAAGCTGCTCCACGCCTGCATAAGACCTGCGGCAACAAGGTTGTAACCGCTGGTATAATCCTGCAACAGAGTCGCGGCTGTCGTCATGCCGCCCATGGAGTGACCGGAAATACCGATTTTCGTTTTGTCGACATAATCGAGATTGTAGAGGTATTTGACGGAATCGTACATACCGCTCGTCGCCATCATTGCATTGGTATCACCCGTATTCTCGTAGTTGCCGTGGCCTTCGCGGTCAACGGTTATTACGACAAAACCGCGACGTGCAAGCTCGATTGCATTCTGAAGCTGCATTTCGCGGTTGTTGAGGTATCCGTGAGTAAGCACAATCGCGGGAAGAGGGTTCTTCGCGCTTGCCTTTTCGGGCTTGAAAAGTATACCGCTGACGACTTTGCCGTCAATAACAACTTCTTCTTCGCCGTCGGGGGTGGTGATGACTTTGGTTCCCGTGTTTTCCGCGTCGCGCAAATCGGTGACTTCAACCGACCAGCCGTCCGTCTGAACGGCGGACGCCGCAAAACTTGACAGGAAAATCACAACAAGACAGACAATAAGAAATATCACCGCGACTTTGTTTTTTGCGATGTATTCCGTAAAACCTTTTTTGATGTAATCCATAGCTGATTTTCTCCCTGATTTAATTATCAAACGGCTTACTCAAAACCTCCTTTTCGTGCCGTTCGTCCCCGTTTTGGCCGTGTATTTTGCAACCCGACCGACTGTATGCCCTGCGTTTATCATAGCCGAACCGTCAAACATATTCAATTGACAAAACCGACACAAAATAGTATTATTATGTTGCACTATTTTGTCATGGCGCGAATTTTAGCAATACAAATCAAGAAATATGTGGATTAATTCTTATGTCGGTACACAAAATCGAAGACCTCATTTCGCTTGACAAATTCAAGCTGACGCTGGACTCCGTAGCCAAAGCAACAGGCATGAATTTGTGTGTTCTTGACGTTCTAGGCAACGTCGTTATTTTCCCGTGCAATGACGCCATTTTCTGCAAATGCGCGCGCCAGAATCCCGAACTGCGTCAAAGATGTCTTGCTGCCGCAAGTCATGCCGCATTCGAGTCGGCAAGAAACAAAAAAACGCATTTCTACAAATGCTTTTTCGGTCTTATGGACTTTGCCGTTCCGCTTTTCTACAAAGGAGAATATCTGGGCGCAATTTGTGGAGGGTCTACACGCGCCGACGTTCCCACGGATACTCTTGACTATCTTTACAGCGAGCTTTCCTTGGATGACTACCCCGAACTAAAAAAAATCTACGATAATATGCCGTGCATAGAAGCGGAACGTTACGTCGAAATGGCACACCTTATCGAAAAACTGGCGGATTATATCAATCAGTTCGGCATACTTATGGAACTTGAAGAACACTCTTCCGAGAAAGGAACCAACCTAAACAAACTACAACCCGCCCTCAAATATATCGACAAGCATTACAAAGACGAAATATCCGTCAACGAGCTTGCGTCGCTCTGCTATGTCAGCACAACGTATTTTTCGCGACTGTTCAGCCGAACGGTAGGCACTCCTCTTTCGACCTACATACTCAATCTACGCATTAAAAAGGCAAAAGAACTGCTCCAAAATCAAGGTATAAAAATCCAATCCGTCGCGGCAGAAGTAGGCTACGAAGACCCGTCCTATTTTATAAGAAAATTCAAACAAGTTACAGGTCTGACCCCCACGGAATACCAAACAATGATAGCTTCTGACCGCCACACCGAAACTAAATTAAAATTGTAACAAATTCAAGTATTACTAAATGATTAGCTAATTTAAGCCTATCGAATACAATTCATCAGAAATTGAATTAAACCAAAGGCATGCAAAACAATTAACCAAACATGTGTTATTTTATTAATTTAAAATTATAATTTTGTTCATAGTAACTATTGACGTAATTTATTAACCATTGTGTCTTTATTTTTATACTTTCGCTCCCCATACGTTCAGCTTCAAATATTTGACTAATAACGTGTCCTTTTAAATTGTTTCTAAACACGGACTCGTATTTTTGTAAAAATTTTTGCTCTGTCACAACAAATGGTTGATTTTTGACGAGAAATAGCGTATAATAATAGTAAGAAACAGTACCACCGAAGGAGGTAATTGGATATGCCTACTATCAAAGACGCATTAGATATTATCGGTAAGTTGACTGTCGCAGAGCAGGAAAGCCTTAAAACAATGCTTTTAAGTCCTGCCTTTGTAAAGTCTTTGAATATTGAAGATTTCGTAGCAAAGGAACGCTTTGCAAATGGTCGTGTATGCCCTCTTTGTGGCTGTATCCATGTGGTTCGCAATGGTCATCGTAAAGATGGCACACAGCGATATGTATGTAAGGATTGTGGCAAGTCCTTCGTGATTGCTACGAACTCCATTGTGTCTGGTACAAGAAAAGACTTGTCCGTGTGGGAGCAGTACATTGATTGTATGATGAATGGCTTATCCATTCGTAAGACTGCTGTTGCTTGTGGGATTCACAGAAACACCGCATTCCTTTGGAGACACAAGATTTTGGATGCACTTCAGAATATGGCAGACGATGTTACCCTTGACGGCATTATTGAGGCTGACGAAACTTTTTTCGCCATCTCGTACAAGGGCAATCATAGCAAGAGTAAGACATTTGCTATGCCACGCAAGGCTCATAAGCGTGGTCATTCTACACATATCAGAGGCTTGTCCCAAGAAAAGGTATGTGTTCCTTGTGCGGTTAATAGGAATGGCTTGTCTATCTCCAAGATTACGAATACTGGTAGAGTTTCTACAAGAGATTTACATCATATTTATGATGGTAGGATTAAGACCAATTCCACTCTTGTTACGGACAAGATGAACTCCTATGTGAGATTTACAAATGCCAATGGCATTGACCTTGTGCAGTTAAAGACTGGCAAAGCCAAGAAAGGCATTTATAATATCCAACATATCAATAGCTACCATAGCCAGCTAAAGAGGTTTATGCGTGGCTTTAACGGTGTTTCTACCAAGTATCTGAACAACTATCTTGTGTGGAATAACCTTGTAAATTACGCCAAAGAAAGCGACATGGAGAAAAGGAACATCTTCTTAACTTTCGTTTTGGCAACATTGAAAACTGCTAAATGCAGAGATTTATCAAACAGACCAGCAGTTCCTCTGGTCGCCTAATTAGAATTTGTGGAGATGATAAGATGGTCAATATAACAGATGTAAAACAGATTCTTCAATTTGCAATAGATGCGGAGATTAAAGTCTTTCTTGATGGTGGCTGGGGTGTAGATGCTCTTCTTGGATATCAGTCAAGAGCCCATAATGATATTGACATTTTTGTAGAAAAGAACGATTATCAGAACTTTATAGAAATAATGAAAGCTAATGGCTTTTATGAGATTAAGATGGAATATACAACATTGAACCATACTGTATGGGAAGATTTGAAAAACAGAATTATTGATTTGCATTGTTTTGAATATACGGACGAAGGTGAAATTCTTTATGATGGGGATTGTTTTCCGGTAGAAACTTTTTCGGGTAAAGGAAGAATTGAGGAAATAGAGGTTTCCTGTATTGAACCATATAGTCAAGTAATGTTCCATCTGGGATACGAGTTTGATGAAAATGATGCACATGATGTGAAGTTATTGTGTGAGACACTTCATATCGAAATTCCAAATGAGTATAGATAACTGCAAATAACAGGAGACCGTTTCAAGTTTTGTGTAAACCAGAAAAACTGACATAAGATATATTATTAGTTACTCTGGGCAGAGTCGAATCTTTGAGGCTCTGCCCTTTCCTGTATTATAATGCAGTTCCTGGACATGTCAAGCAGAGCTGGCTAAGCCAGCCCTCTCAGACAGGAAGCTGCTTATAATCCGGATAGTCTTTCTTCAAAGAAAATCTCCAGCTGCGAATGGATCTGCCCCCAATCCTGTCGGTGACCTGTCCATTTTTTCGTGATATCCATCATGGCCAGATACAGCATTTTCAGGAGACTCTCATCGGAAGGAAACACTGTCTTGGCTTTTGTGACCTTCCGGAGCTGGCGGTTAAATCCCTCGATGGCATTGGTAGTATAGATTAAACGGCGGACTGCTTCCGGATACTTGAAATAGGTCGAAAGATTGGTCCAGTTGTCTTTCCAAGATTTCGCTATTTTGGGGTATTTTCCGCTCCATTTGTCATCAAAGCTGTCCAGTTCTGCTAATGCGATTTCTTCCGTTGGAGCCGCATATACACGTTTTAGATCGGCCATCAGCGGCTTGAGCTCCTTGTAGGAAACAAACTTCGTTGTATTACGGATCTGATGGATGATGCACTGCTGAATCTCTGTCTGGGGAAAGACAGCCTCGATTGCCTGGGGAAATCCTGTCAGCCCATCTACACATGCGATCAGGATATCTTCCACGCCACGATTTTTCAGACCATTCAGGATGGAGAGCCAAAATTTTGCGCTTTCGTTTTGCCCGACATACATACCGAGCACGTCTTTATATCCCTCCATATCAATCCCGATGGCAATATAAACCGCACGTTTTACAATCCGTCCTTCGTTACGTACATGATAGTGAATCGCATCCATAAAAACAACTGCATAGATCTCTTCTAAAGGTCTTTCCTGCCATTCTTTCACAATGGGAAGGATCTTGTCTGTGATCCTGCTGATGGTACTGTCAGAAATTTCGATATCGTATAGTTCCCGCATATGACTTTCGATATCATTCGTAGTCATTCCTTTGGCATACATGGAAATGATTTTTTCTTCCATATCCTGGGTGACCGTATTCTGGTATTTCTTTACAATCTGTGGTTCAAACTCACCCTTCCGATCACGGGGGATATCGATTTCCATATCGCCATAACTGGTATGCATTATCTTTTGAGAATGTCCATTTCTGGAATTATCCGTTTCCTTGTTACGATAGTCATACTTAGAATAACCTAATTCCTCGTCCATCTCCTGATCCAGGGCACTTTCCAGAATGATGGACATCATATCCCTCATGATGGAATTTACATCTGTTCCGTCTTTTACCTTAACATTGTTTTCTTTCATGTAGTTGCTCATTATTTTCCGAAGAGCTGCTTTTTGTGGGGTATCCTTTTTTCTTGCCATAAAATAAACCTCCAAACTGGTAAGTCTATCTTACATCAGTTTGAAGGTTTACACAAACTTTGGGATACTCCCAATAACAGTTTGTAGGGGAGTTCTGATACTCCCCTATAAAAATGGCTATTTATCAACTGTTTGTTGTGACATAGCCAAAATTTTAAACAATTTAAGCACCACTTTGAATCATAATCTTGAAAAATATAATCTGTATAGTCATTATGTCTGTCTGATGCTTCTGTAATTTTTTTTGATAACAATCCTTTCTCGATAATTATTCTAGGATAAGTTGCTACTTCACTTTCAAGTTGATAGGCACTCACTAAAGCGGGACCTAACACAATTTGATCATCAATATGCAATTCACCAAATGTTATTGCTCCGCGCAACAAACAGTTATATAAATATAATCCTCTGCTTACCAAATTACCTACAACATTAAATATCAACGAAAGCTTTTCAGGAAAATCATTATCATTAACCTTTAAAGCAATAATATAGTTATCGGAAAAAGATCTTACTACCAATTCTTTATTGTCATTTTGTGAGGATAATAAAAAATTATTTATAAGCCATAACAATTCTAATGTCTCTTTTAAATTGTTTCTAATTCTATTTTTAATACCCAATACATCTATAAAAGCAATGAGATAATTACCAGTCGAAGTATATTTTGAATCAAGGTTTTCTATCATACAATTCTAAAACTCTTAAATATAAAGGCGAATCTGTAAAAATCAAACAGCTTCGCCTTTATATTTTCTGGTGACCCACCGGAGATTCGAACTCCGGACCATCGCATTAAAAGTGCGGTGCTCTACCGGCTGAGCTAGTGAGTCATAATCTGGCAGGGGTAGCTGGATTCGAACCAACGAATGCCAGAATCAAAATCTGGTGCCTTACCGCTTGGCGATACCCCTACGACTCGGTAGGTACCGAGATTGAGTCAAAGTGGGGTGAGTAGTGGGATTCGAACCCACGGCCTTCAGGGCCACAACCTGACGCGCTAACCAACTGCGCTATACCCACCGTAATGGCGAGCCTGAAGAGATTCGAACTCCCGACACACGGCTTAGAAGGCCGTTGCTCTATCCTGCTGAGCTACAGGCTCAAAAGTTGGAGCGGGTGATGGGAATCGGACCCACGCGACCAGCTTGGAAGGCTGGTATTCTACCATTGAACTACACCCGCACGAGGTCTTGGTCACCACACGGCACCTCTTTTGATGCTCAAAAATCTTACCATAAACGAAAACGCTTGTCAACGATTTTGCGACACATATCGCAAAAGAAAAACAAATGTCGCATCGCCCACCATCGCGCGCGCAAACCGATATATAAATCTACGCAATTTCACCGCTTGCATTCCATCTTCAATCCATTTCCAATCAAGCAGAAATGCCCGTCATTTTGTACACTTATCGTGTATAAAATTACGTTATATTGAATTTATTACAACACGATACGTGCATTAATTAATTGCAGATGCAACATTTATGACACTATTGACAGCAGATTTTGTATAAATTGTAAATTTTGATACACGATTTGTATTTTTGTATTTACATCGAAAAACATGCACATTTCTCTTCTATCTCGAAACGTTACTAAAATAAGGAAGTTAAATTTCACCAATTAACTCATTATCAAAGACTAATTCAATAGCATTGATTCATGGGTGGCAATGCCTACTACACACTCTTCATAATTAATCCTTGCAGGCAAATAAACAACAAGCAAAATAAAAACACCGCTTTTGCGGTGTTTTGGTGCGCCCTCAGGGATTCGTAGGAAGCGCCCAGCGGCTTCCGTAATAGCGTATTTGCAATCATCTGTTGGCGCAACTCGCTTTGCGCCGAACCTTTATATCATCGGTGTACCGGAAAAAGACCGTCGGGAGTATATGGGACACGTTTCCGGTAGCCCAATGACGAATGACGTTTATACGACGTTTACGCCCGACGTGAAGGCGAAAAATATCTATGATATTTACGGTGATTTTTTACCGAAATTTTGACATCAAATTTGACATCAAATTTTTATGATTTTGATGTCAGGTAAACAAAGTATACTATTTGTGGGCAATGAAAAAACCCACTGTTTAGTGGGTTTAGTGGTGCGCCCTCAGGGATTCGAACCCGGGACCCACTGATTAAGAGTCAGTTGCTCTACCAGCTGAGCTAAGGGCGCATTTTTCGCGACGAGTACGCAAGTCTGCGGTCATCGTCGCTAACTTTGGAATGGAGCGGGAGACGGGATTCGGACCCGCGACTTTCACCTTGGCAAGGTGACACTCTACCACTGAGTCACTCCCGCGAACGAGATATAATATATCAAACTATCAGAAAAAAAGCAAGGATTTTTCACTTATTTATGCATTTTTTGGCGCAAACGGCTATTTGCTTTACTTATTGCGCCGATATGATATAATAGATGAGCAAAATTTATAGGCAGCCGTGGCGAAATTGGCAGACGCGCCGGATTTAGGTTCCGGTGGGAAACCGTATGGGTTCAAGTCCCTTCGGCTGCACCAAACAACAGGACATGCAGATAAAGTTCCGCATGTCCTTTTTAATTGTCGCGATTATTTGGGACTTGAACGGGCGGATTAGGCAATAGTCCATAAGAACTGTTGCCCCGCCCAGGCGTGATAGCGAAGGCAATGGACGCTGTACGAAAACTATGTTATCCTGTGTTGTGCGACAAACATGCCACAAAGCCGAGCGGAGCAAGTCCCTTCGGCTGCACCAAACAACAGGACATGCAGATAAAGTTCCGCATGTCCTTATTAATTGTCGCGATTATTTGGGACTTGAATGGGCGGATTAGGCAATAGTCCATAAGAACTGTTGTCCCGCCAAGGCGTGATAGCGAAGGCAACGTCTGTTGTGCGAATACTATGTTATCCTGTGCCGTGCGACAAGTACGTTACAAAGCCGAGCGGAGCAAGTCCCTTCGGCTACACCATACAACAGGACATGCAGATAAAGTTCCGCATGTCCATTTATATTTGACTACTATTTTGTCTTGAATATTAATAAATATTGGGCATTGATTTTAGACTTAACTATGGTATAATTGTTTTGTATTTCGAATATCAAAAGATAAGAGGGAAAAATGAGCAAGCTGATTTGCATGGGCGATTGTATTATTGATTTTCTGCCCTCTGCACCCAAGGAACTGACTTACACCGCAAAAATGGGCGGCGCTCCCGCCAACGTTTGTGCCGCCGTTGCAAAACTCGGTGCGCACGCTTGTTATTTCGGAAAGCTCGCAAACGATAATTTCGGAAAATTCCTTCTCGGCGAACTGAAAAAATACGGCATTGACACTTCTCTTACCGTAATTGACGAAACTTGCAAAACCGGTCTTGTCGTCGTCGACCTTTACGAAAGCGGCGAACGCGATTTCTTTTTCTATCGCGACAATCCAGCAGATGCAAATCTGCACGACTACGAAGTGAAAAAAGACATATTCGAAAAAGGCGATGTGTTGCATTTCTGTTCCATTTCACTTATGGAATCGCCGACAAAACACGCACACGAACGCGCATTGCAATATGCGCGCGAATGCGGCTGTCTTGTGAGTTTTGATGTAAACGTCAGAATGCACCTTTGGAAAGACGCGACAAAACTCCGTGCTACCGTTTTAGACTTTCTGCCATATGCCGATTTTGTCAAAGTGACTGACGAAGAAATGGCGTTGCTAGTCGGTTGCGAATGCGAGGTTCAAGGCATTCAGACTTTGTTTGAAAAAGCGCCCAACGCAAAACTTGTTTTCCTTACCAAAGGCGAAAAGGGTTCGGCAGTTTACGACCGCAACCTTGCAAGCCGCGTTTATCCCGCAAAATCGTCCGAAGTCGTTGATACAACGGGCGCGGGCGACTGTTTTATCGGCAGCATAATTTACAAAATTCTGCAAAACGAATGCGACCTCACCGTTGACGGAGTCGACGACGCTATGAAACTTGCCGTAAACGCATGTTCGGTTGTCATCTCGAGAAAAGGCGGCGCGGGTGCAATGCCGACTCTTTCCGAAGCGGAGGCTGTAAAATGACAGATATAAAAAGCATTGTTACAAAACCCGTATTTTTTAAGCGAAACCGCGTATTCCGCAACTACGTAGGCGGCGAAGGTTTCCGTTCTCTTATGGCGGACAGCACGGGCGATAACGATTTCCCCGAAGAATGGATTGCAAGCAAAGTCAAAGCAATCAACCCCGTATATTTCGGTGATCGTGACGGCGTGTCAGTCGTCGAAGGTACGGACATTTACTTTGACGATTTGCTCCGTTCGGAAGCCGAAGCGCTTACCGGCGGCAAAAAATACGACTGCCTTGTGAAATATCTTGACAGCGCAATTAGATTGCCCGTTCAGGTTCACCCGACAAAAGAGTTTTCGGCTAAAAATTTCGGCAGCCCATACGGCAAAACGGAAGCGTGGCTCGTCCTTGCAAAACGCGACGACAACGCTAAACTTTATTTCGGATTCAAAGACAAAATAAACCTCGACACACTCAAAGAATATGCAGACAGAAGCCTAGACGAAAAAGATATTCTGACCGAACTGATAACCCCTGTAAAAGTGGAAGTCGGCGACGTTTTTCTTATTCGTGCGGGGCTCATTCACGCAATCGGCGCAGGCTGCACAATACTCGAAGCACAAGAACCCACCGACTTCACGATACAGATTGAAAACTGGTGCGGCGAATCGAGAGTGAGCGAACAGGAAAAGTATCTGGGGCTCGGACGCGACCTCGCAATGAGCGTATTCGATTTCGATAAATTCGGCGAAAAAGCAGTTCAAGAATGCAAAATAACGCCTAAAACCGTATTTTGCGACGATAAACTGAAAATCGAAAGTTTGATTTCTTACGAGGACACACCCTGTTTTGCAGAAAACAGATACACTCTTTCGGACGGCGAAACCGTTATGGAAAATTCCGCCGCCGTATGGACGATAGTAGACGGAAACGGCGTGATTGTGGGCGAAGACTACGAACGTCCGATAAAAAAAGGCGACTATTTCTTCCTGCCGTATGCGGCGGTCGGAAAGTTCTCGCTGAAAGGCAATCTTACAGCCGTGGAGTGTCTTTCCAGCAAACAATAGTCGCAACTCCCGCCTTGCGTATGTTCAATGGCGGAAAAACATAAACAGTTTATAACTTTTTGACAAAATTGATAAGGGAGGAAAATATGAATTTCGTCAAAAAGGCTTTGACCTGGTCTTTTCCCGTAGCGGAAAAACAGATGGGAGATTACTCCCGTCGAGAAGGCATTGCGTTCCTTGTCGGTATGTTGGGTCAGAACATGATTTACAACATAATCGGCGCGGCGTTGTCGGTATTCTACACCGACGTCGTCATGATTGACATTGCGGTTGTCGGTATCATACTTACCGCTTGCCGCGTGTGGGACGCGTTGAACGACCCCGTCATGGGCGTCATTATGGAAAACACAAGATCACGCTGGGGCAAATGTCGACCATATCTGAAATATATGCCTCTCCCCGTCGCCGTGATAACTTTGCTGTTGTTCATGCCGATTTCGGACTGGCCGATGGGCGCGAAGATCACGTATCTCGTGATGATTTACTTCTTATGGTCGCCCATTTACACTTTGTGCGACATTCCGCTTTGGAGTTTGCCGTCGCGAATGGTTCCCGACGAAGGAAAGCGCACGAAACTCATATCTGCGGCACGTGTTGTCGGCAATCTCGGCGCAGTGGTAACGGCACTTTATGCGCCGATGAAAAACTTCATCGGCGGACTTGACCTCGGCATCTTCGCAAACGAAGGACTTGCCAACCACAGCGGATATTTTTCACAGGAACAGGGATACCTTTTCACTACCCTTATTATAGTGGTAATAGGTATGATACTTTTCAAGGTTACGTTCCCGTTTGTCCGTGAACGCGTCGACCTTCCAAACGCCCAGACTTCAAACGTAAAAGATATTCTCAAAACCGTAAAATCCAATTCGCCGTTTGTGCGTGTGTTCATATCGGGTATACTCGGGTGCACAAAAACGCTGCTTCTGACTGCGGGTATGTACTTCTGCAAATGGGTTATGGGCGACGGTAACGAGGGACTTTGGCTTATCTACCTCGGCGCTCCTTTTATGGTCGGATATATCCTTTCAATGGTAATAACGCCTGCAATGGGCACGAAATTCACAAAGAAACGATTGTATCTCTGGACGTCGTATTTGAGCGCGGTGCCAATGCTCGTAATGTTCTTCGCCGCATTCCAAAACCTTACTTTGCTGCACGAACCGGGTTATCTCGCACTCATGATAATCATGCTTGCGCTTTACGGATTTTTCAGCGGATTTACCATAGCGCTGCAACCCGTAATGATTGCCGACAGCGTCGACTATATTGAATGGAAAGCGGGAAAAAGAAACGACGGTATCTTTTTCAGCGGTCTTACTTTCAACTCCAAACTCTCGGCAGGCATAGCAATTCTGATTTCCAACCTGTTGCTCGGTTTTGTAAGTTATACACCCGTCATCGACTCGCTCAGCAAACAAATCGAAGCCGCAGCGGAAAGTGGACAAACGTTCACGTTGAACTTTGCCGCGGAATATCCCGAAATCACGATGATGATGTTCATACTCATCACAATCGTTCCCGCTATCGGCTGCATATTGCAGGCAATCCCGATGCACCGTTATGAACTGACGGATGCCAAACTTGCCGAAATCAGAGCCATAAACGAAGAACGTCGCGCCGCCTGTACGGAAAACGGCGAAATTCTGGAAGAAGTAATCACCGAAAACAACGAAACTTCCGAAAACGCCGATGCGGACGCTTCGGAAACTTCCGACGCAGAACAAAATGAAGAAAACGTCGTGAACGTCGACGAAAGCATCGTCACTCCCGAACAACCGGAAAGCGAACAAACCGACGATAATTCGGACGAAAACTGAAAAGAATTGTAAGCAATTCAAATCTGCAAAAACAGTAAAACGCGTTCCTTACGGGGCGCGTTTTAATTGAGTTTTTCATTAAGTCACTGATGTTATTGAATTTGCTTGTTCAGTCGATGAGTTTGTGGACTGCCCTTTTGCGCCTTGCTTGTCCGCTTGCGACCTCAAAGCAGACTACCAACATTTAACTTATATTTATGCGGGCGTTCAACCGCTCTCGCGCGGAATGAGTAAATCAGTGCGGCCAATGCAGCCGACCGCGCTCGATTTCCATATGTCAAATCACGTAAAGCGTTTTGATTTCGTAAGGTCTGAACGACAACTCCGCACCGCATTCGACGGCATTGTTTTCGCGCATATCGCACTCGTAAATTTTGTCATAACCGAAACCGAGCGAAACCGTAGCCGTGCACGCCTTGCCTTCGTTTTCGTATACACGGATAACCGTTGCTTTGCCGTCTTCCGAAGGTTTGAGTGTTTCCACAACGAGGTTGCCTGCGGACAAAGATACGGGAGAAACCGAAGATACGTTTTTGCATTTCGTTTCGACGGGAAGCAGGTTGAAAAGATAGGATTGTTCGGGAACTTTTGCCGAGAAACAATCACCCGTATGCGGATAGAATGCATAACGGAAACGGTGCTTCCCGCGGTCGGCGGTTTTGTCGGGATAAACGGGAGAACGCAGCAGGTTTATGCTCATAAGTCCGTCTTTCACGCGGAAACCGTATTTACTGTCGGAAAGCAATGCGCACCCTTTACCGTCCTTTGACACGTCAACGTACTTGTGCGCGCAAATTTCGAACTGCGCCCAATCGATTTTGTTGTCCGTCTTTGTAGAGCGTGAGATATTGCCAAACTGAATGTCGCACGTCACTTTATCCGCAAAGACCGACGGCATGAATTCCGCCCTCAGCATTCTGTGCGTTTCGTGCCAGTCAACGGACGTATCGAACTCGACGTACGGTTTTCCCGCTGTGAGAACAGACTTCTGCACCAGCGACGATTTGCCGTAACGGTACTCCGTTTCCACAACGGCGGACGCTCCGTCAATATACGACCTGCTTGACACCGCCTTGAAGTGCGAAGGGCGTTTCTTTGTGTAATTGATGTCGATGTCCCAAGCGTTGTAAGGCAACTTTTTGTCGTAATAGACGTTTAATCTGTTGATATAAGCACCGTTAAACTCGTATTTCGATGTTTTGTCAAAAACCGATTTGATTGTGCCGTCTTTGGAGAACACAACTTTCAGGAACTCGTTTTCTATGCTTTCCTGCGAAATTTTGAGTCCCTGCGGAGTGCTTGCAACGGGTTTCGCTTCGCCGAAAGAGTAAGCCGCGGCTTCGTATAACGTCGCCTTTCCGCCGATGTTGATATACTCTTTCCTTGCAAACGGTGCGGGGTTGAAATACACTGCATTACCGCGCTTTTCATTTCCGTCCGCCGCGACGCCGTCGATTGCGTTTTCTTTTTCAGCCGACTGCGCAAGGAAGTCAATGACTTCCGCAGTAAGTTTTTCAAGGTCGGCAAGCATTGACTTGTAGCGTTCCGTCGTCTCTTTGTAAACTCTGTTTATGGACGAGCCGGGAAGAATATCGTGGAACTGATAAAGCAAAACTTCTTTCCAGATTTTGGCGACCTCGACGTAAGGATATTTGTATCCTTTTCTTGCCGCAAGCGCTCCCAACGCTTCCAACGTATGCAATGCGTACTCGCAAGTGCGGTTGTATTTTTTGTTGTTGCTCTGCGTGGTATATGTACCCTGATGCTTTTCAAGGTAGAGTTCGCCTTTGTAGACAGGATACTGTTCTCTCTTTTCGTTCAGTCTGTCAAAGAAATCGCAGGCTTTACCGAAATTTATTTTGGGCAGTCCGCGCGTGTTGCGGTAACGTTTGATGAGTTCGATGTTGGCTTCGCAAGCACCGCCGCCGCCGTCACCCGCGCCAAAAAGCATCAATGCTTCGTCCGACACCTTGTCTTTCTTTTTGTGGTTTCGGTAAAGTTCGGCAAGCGAAGGCGCCGCGCCCGAACTGTTGTAGGTGTTGGCGGGAAGAAGGTGCACAAGAACTTCGTCGTCGGAAAGTCCCTGCCACAGGAAAGTCTGCAAAGGAAAATCGTTGTGTTCGTTCCAACTGATTTTCTGCGTCATAAAGTAATCCATACCGCAACCTTTGATAATCTGCGGAAGTGCCGCGGTGTAACCGAACACGTCAGGCAACCAGCAGTTGTTGACGGACACGCCGAACTCCTTTTCCCAGAAATCCAGACCGTAAACAAACTGCCTGATGAGCGCTTCGCCACCCGATATATTGGTGTCGCATTCCACCCACATTCCGCCTTGCGGCTCAAAATTGCCTTTTGCGAACGCCTTTTTGACGCGCTCGTACAATGCGGGATACTGCTCTTTCAGCCAAACGAATTCCTGCGGCTGGCTTGCACCGTATACGTATTCTGGATAACGCTCGGTGTTGCGGATGGCGTTAGACACCGTGCGCGCAGCTTTTCTTTCCGTTTCGCGCATGGGCCAAAGCCACGCAAGGTCGAGATGCGAATGCCCGACTGCCGTAACCGTAAGGTCGGACTCGGACGGCTTTTCAAGAACGGCACGCAAACGCCGAGATGCTTTGTCGTAATTGCCGCAAGTGTATTCAAAATAGGATTTGCCGAGTGCGGAAGATATTGCAAGCTTATCTTTGCCTTTCGCAACCACTTTCAAAAACGCGGCGGCAAGATAATCGAAATAGTAGTCATACAGTTTTTCGTCGGCAACCGCAAGGTTCGCGTGCAGGAATTTTCCGCGGAATATTTCTTTGCCGAAAAGTCCGTTGAACCCTGCGTCAATCCACAAATCGACTTTGTCCGCGTCAGCGTTCATACGGAACACGCTTTTCCCCATTGGCGGATTGAAAAATTCGGCTACGCCGCCTATACCGAAAAGATGCGAAAACCCTTGCAAAGCGTCTTTTCCTTCTCCTACGGCAAGACCTTCGCCAAGCACGTCAAAGATGACGCAGAGTTTTTCGCCGCGCAGTTTCTCGGGAATTTCACCCGTGACGTGAAACCACGCACAATCGAAAATCCCGCCCCATACGTGACCGCGACGGACGGGTTTCTGTCCTTTTTCGCGCTCTTCGTAAGGAACGGGTTCTTTGGATTCCGAACACGTTACGTTCAGTTTTGCGACGCGCTTGAAAACGCGGCGTTTCATAGAAAGGATACGCAAAGTATCCACAGGTTGCAGCAGAATTTTCAGGTCCTGCAATACGTCCATATTTTCCCCCTTCGGAACGTAGTTTCCTGTAATCTGACGACGAAAATACGTCGTGTATATTACTTATTTTAACGCCCTGTATCGCACTTTCCGCACGCCGTTATCTTGTACGGATTGCAGGTTACAGGACATTTACAAACGGTTTTGTTCTTCCGTGTTTTTTCGCCAATTTTGCAAATTGCGCGGTTTATAATTGCAAAACGACACTATAACAGTCAGTTTTTGTAACTGTGTATAGGTGCGGGAATTCTGCCGCCGCGGTTTACGAAGTCCGCCGCGCTGCCTTTCGACACCTGCATTATGGGTGCGTATCCGAGCAGTCCGCCAAACTGTACGTCGCCCTCGTTCTTACCGTGAACAGGTATGACGCGCACTGCCGTGGTTTTGTTGTTGATGACGCCGATTGCGGCTTCGTCCGCGATTATTGCGGACACCGTTTCGGCGGGAGTGTCGCCGGGTATGGCTATCATATCAAGTCCCACGCTGCAAACCGAGGTCATGGCTTCCAGCTTTTCGAGAGACAGCGCGCCTGCGCGGACGGCTTCAATCATTCCGATGTCTTCGCTTACGGGAATGAATGCCCCCGAAAGTCCGCCGACGTGCGAGCTTGCCATTGTGCCGCCTTTCTTGACCGCATCGTTGAGCATTGCAAGGCATGCCGTCGTACCGTGAGTACCGACGACGGAAAGCCCCATTTCCTGCAAGACTTCGCCAACGCTGTCGTTGCGTATGGGCGTGGGAGCAAGGGACAGGTCGACAATGCCGAACTCTGCTCCGAGTTCGCGTGCCGCTTCCCTGCCGACAAGTTCGCCCATTCGGGTGATTTTGAATGCTGTGTCCTTTATGGTTTCGCTAAGTACGTCGCAGCTTTCACCGCGGATTTGTTCGAGGGCGGCTTTGACTACGCCCGGGCCGGATATGCCTACGTTTATAACGCAGTCGCCTTCGCTCACTCCGTTGAACGACCCCGCCATAAAGGGGTTGTCTTCCACGGCGTTTGCAAACACGACCAGTTTTGCGCAACCTATGCTGTCGTCGGCGGCAGTAAGACGCGCCGTTTCCTTGACGACTTCGCCCATAAGTCTGACCGCGTCCATATTGATACCCGCTCTCGTGGAACCGACGTTCACGCTTGCGCACACTCTTTCGGTGGACGCGAGAACTTCGGGTATGGTGAGAATGAACTCTTTTTCTTCCTTGGTCATCGACTTCTGTACAAGCGCGGTATAACCGCCGATGAAGTCTATGCCTATGCTCTTTGCGACTTCGTCCATTGCCAAGGCAATTTGCTTGTAGCCGCCGCTTGCCGCGCCTATAAGGCTTACGGGGCTTACGGAAAGTCGTTTGTTTACAATCGGAATGCCGTACTTCGCCTGAATTTTGTCCGCAACGGATTTAAGGTTGCCCGCCTTTGCAAGCAGCTTTGCGCGGACGTTTGCGGCGGTGCGGTCGGGGTCGTCCGAAATGCAGTCGAAAAGACTTGAATGCATCGTCACCGTACGGATGTCAAGATGCTGGTCCTTTATCATCCGTATTGTCTGTATTATCTCTTTCTGATTGAGCATATTTTACCGCCTAAATTCTGTGCATGGAATTGAAGATGTCTTCGTGCTGAACTCTGATTTCGACGCCGAGTTCCTGAGCCACGGACTGCAACGCGTCGTTGACTTCGCTGACGGTTTTGTCGTCACCGAGCGAAATCATCATAATCATCGTGAAATACGCGTTTTGCATAACGGTCTGCGAAATGTCTTCGATGTTGATGTTCATTTCGTAAAGTTTGTAAGCCACTTTTGCTATTATACCCGTGCGGTCTCTGCCGATAACGGAAACGATTGCTTTCATAATTCCTCCGAAGAGATTGTTTTGAAAATTATACCATACGCGCACGCGCTAAGCAATCTTATGACCGCAAATGGCTGAAAAATGAACGCAAAAACGCAAATCAAACCTAAAAGCAGTCGAAACCGCGAAAAGGGAAAACGCCGCTCCGACGGGAGCGGCGTTCAGGGCGGTTGCCCGATTCGCTTTCAGAGGAGAATGCAGATGACTCCGCCTTTGCCCTCGTTGACAATTCTGCCGAGAGTTTTTTTGAGTTTGAGTTCAGCGTCCGCGGGGACGTTGATGAGTTTGTTGTTGATACCGTCGGCAACCAGCGACGACAACGACCTGCCGAATATGTTGGTGTCCCAGATTGCCTGTTTGTCGTTTTCGAAATCGCCGAGCATACTGTTGACGAGTTCGCTGCTCTGCTGTTCGCTTCCGACTATGGGACGGACTTCCGTCTCGACGTCGACTTTCATAATGTGCAGCGAAGGCGCGCTTGCTTTGAGTTTTACGCCGTACTGCTGTCCCTGACGTATGATTTCGGGCTCTTCGAGCACCATTTCTTCCATTGTCGGCAAAACAATGCCGTATCCGAGTTTGTCGACCTGTTCCATAGCGTCGAGAAGTTTCGCGGTTTTCTTTCTTGCACGCGCAAGGTTTTTGAGGTGAGAAAGCAGGGCGAAATCGTCTGCAATTTCCATGTCGCACTCTTTGCTTGCAACTTTGAAGAACACGTCTTCTTTGGGTTCGACGGCGACTTGTATTCTGCCCTTGCCCGCGTCGAGTTCGACTTTGGACGGGGTCTTCCAGAATTCTTTTTCTTCGAAAAATTCGTCGACGAGCGTATAATCTTTCATCTTGCCCATCTTGTCACCGAGCGACCTCACCGCCGCCATAATTTCTTTGACGACGTCGTCGTCGGGAGTGAGCGCCTGTACCCAACGCGGCAGTTCGAAATCGACAATTCTTACGCCGAATTCCAAAAGTACGCTTTCCATAATCGCGGATATGTCGCCCTCCGACATATTGAGCGCGTTGACAAGCGTGACGGGCGCGTCGTATTTAGCTTCGAGTTCGGCTTTCAGTGCATAAGCGGAATCGGACGCGGGGTCGGCGGTGTTAAGGACGATTGCAAACGGTTTGCCCGTGTGTTTGAGTTCGTCGATGACGCGCTCTTCCGCGGGTTCGTAGTCCTTGCGCGGAATGTCCGTGAACGAACCGTCCGTGGTGACTGCAAGTGCGATTGTGCTGTGTTCTTTGATGACTTTCTCCGTTCCCTTTTCCGCCGCTTCGGAAAACGGCATTTCGTCGTCCGACCAAGGCGTGCGAACCATACGTTCCTTGCCGCCTTCCACGCTTCCGAGCGCGCCGTCAACCAGATAACCCACGCAGTCGATAAGTCGCATATTAACTGCGAGGTTGTCCGAGAACACCACTCTTGCGGCGTCGGACGGGACGAATTTGGGTTGGGTGGTCATAATGGTTTTGCCGTCCGCGGACTGGGGAATGTCGTCGACGGCACGTGCGCGCACGTCTTTGTTTTCGATACCCTGAACGACGAGTTTCTCCATAATCTGTTTGATTACGGTGGACTTGCCGGTTCTTACGGGTCCGACTACTCCGACATAGATGTCCCCTCCCGTGCGGGTGGCAATATCTCGGTAAAGGTCAAATTTATCCATAAAACTCCTCCAATTGCGGTTTGCTAAACTTTATGAGAGGAGATTGCGGAATATGACGAATTGCGAAAAAGAGCCTTACCGACGAAGAAAAATGTTTGAATTCACATTGTTTACATTATGTCGATATTAGTTGTTGTAACAGTAATAAACAGCAATACGACATTCTTTACGTTTATACAACTTGATGCAACAAAGCCGTTCCGTATTACGGCAACAACTTTCGGATATATAGCAAATAAAAACGCGACCGCCATATAATGCAAATCAAAATAAGGCAAATCAAAAGGCACACCGCTTTGGTGCGCCTTTATGTAAAATAGAGTTATCGAATAAATTTCGGACGATTTCGGTAAATTAACTTTTATTCACGGAAAACTTGACCGTTTGTTGCCGAAAACCGTTCCGTTGCCGACTGCGAAATCAGCCCTCGTTGTAGATTTTTTTGAGGACGAGTTCCATTCTTGCCTGACGGATTGCGGAAATCATAACATCGATTGCGAATTCCATTTCTTCGAGAGAAGGAACGGACGGCGCAACGCGGATATTGCTGTTGAGGTCGTCGAGTTTGTAGGGGAAGGTTGCGCCTGCCGCCGTGAACTTGACGCCCGCGCTTGCCGCGATTTCGACGATACGTTTTGCGCAGGATTTGACGTCAACGGAAATGAAGTAACCGCCGCGGGGTCTCGACCATTTCACGAATTCGTCGCCTTCGAATGCTTCGGTGAACTTTCTGTCAAACAGTTCGAACTTCGGACGGAGAAGGTCTGCGTGCTGTGCCATAATCTTCTTGACGTTTTCGGCGTTTTTGAGGAAGTTGGCGTGCATAATCTGGTTGACTTTGTTTGCGTTGATGCACTTGAAGAACATCAGTTTGAGAATGTCTTTGATGTTCTCTTCGGACGCGGCTATCGCAGAAATACCGCTACCCGCAAACGTGATTTTGGACGTGGACGCGAAAGAGTAAATGCGGTTCATTGTGCCCGCTTTGCGCGCGACGTCGAATATGTTTTTGAGCTGGTCGCCGGTTTCGTAGAGGTCGTGAACCATGTAAGCGTTGTCCCAGAACACGCGGAAATCGCTTGCCGCGGTCTTCATCGTGGCGATGCGTTCGACCACGCTGTCCGAGAACGTGATGCCCGTGGGGTTGGAGTACTTGGGTACGCACCACATACCTTTGATTGTGTCGTCTTCTCTGACGAGCGCTTCGATGACGTCCATATCGGGACCGTCTTCTTTCATTGCGACGGTTATCATTTCGATGCCGAACTGCTGGCAGATGGAGAAGTGACGGTCATAACCGGGTGCGGGGCAAATGAACTTGACCTTTTTGAGGTTGTTCCAAGGGGTGCCGCCGAGCACGCCGAACTGTTTTGCGAAATGTACGAGGGTGTACATAAGGTCAAGGCTGCTGCCGTCGCCGACGAAAACTTCTTCGGGTCTGACGCCGAAAAGTTCCGCAAACAGGTTTTTGCAGGCTTTGGTGCCGCCGAGTGCGCCGTAGTTTCTTGCGTCGACGTCTTCCGCCGCATAATCGTAAGTGCCCGCTTCACGGAGCATGGGCATGGCAATTTCGAGTTGCGCTTTGGAGGGTCTGCCGCGCGTCATATCAACGCTTCTGCCCTCTTTGACGAGCTTCTTAAAGCGCTTCTGTTCTTCGGCAAGCAAGGCTTCGAGTTCTTTTTTGGAGAAAGATTTGTAATCCATAAAACACTCCTTCTATAATCCGAGTGACGGCGCACATACGCGTCCGTCGTTGATATTTCACAATGTTAGCACACTTTCGCGCGGAAGGCAAGCACGAAAATGCGACGTTTTCCGTCATTCTTCGTTGTTTTGTCTGACGCTCAAACGAATGGGCGTACCCTCGAAATCGAAACTGCGGCGCAAAGCGTTTTCCAGATACCTCTTGTAGCTGAAATGCATGAGTTCGGGGTCGTTGACCTTTATAACGAAAGTGGGCGGAGTTACGCTGACTTCCGTGATATAGAATATTTTGAGCCGCTTGCCCAGTCTGGACGGGGGTTCGCTTATTCTGATTGCGTCCTGCAAAACTTCGTTGAGCAGACCCGTCGATATTCTGCGGCGGCTGTTTGCAAGCACCAACCTGCACGCGGGAAGAATGGTTTCCGCTCTTTTGCCCGTCATAGCCGAGATGTAGAGGGACTTGAAATAATCCATAAACTTCAAATCCTCTCTGAGTTTTTTCTCGAACTTCTCTATCGTATGCGAATCCTTGTCCACAAGGTCCCATTTGTTCATGACGATGAGCGACGGTTTGCCCTGTTCGTGAACGTACCCCGCGATTTTGACGTCCTGTTCCGTCATACCTTCTGCGGCGTCGCAGACTATGACGGCAACGTCGGCGCGTCTTACTGCAAGAAAACTGCGCATTACGCTGTATCTTTCGAGGTCTTCGCCGATAGCCTTTTTCTTGCGGATACCCGCGGTATCGATGAGCACGTACTTGTCGCCGCCGACCGTAAGTTCGGTGTCGATTGCGTCACGGGTAGTACCCGCGATGTTGCTGACTATGACGCGCTCGTAACCCAGCAGTCTGTTGACAATGGAACTCTTGCCCGCGTTGGGTTTGCCGACTATTGCGATTTTTATGACGTCCTCGTCCTCTTCGGGCGCAACGGCGGGAACGGCTTCGACTATTGCGTCGAGAAGTTCGCCGAGTCCTTTACCCTGCGCCGCCGAAACCGCGTAAGGTTCGCCGAAACCGAGGGAAAAGAACTGATAGGTTTCGTGCATTTCGTTGTTGTCGATTTTGTTGACGGCAAGGATTACGGGAACTTTCGCACGGCGAAGATACGCCGTGATTGCCTCGTCGTCGAGAGTAAGTCCCGTTTTGCCGTCCACGACGTAAACAATCGCGTCGGACGCGTCGATTGCAAGTTCAACCTGCGCGCGGATATGCATCCACATTTCGTCCTCGCTTTTGAGTTCGAGACCGCCCGTATCAATGAGCGTAAAAGCGTGTCCGCACCATTCGCAATCGGCGTAAACGCGGTCGCGCGTAACGCCGGGGGTGTCTTCGACAATGGAAATACGTTCACCCGCAAGACGGTTGAACAGCGTGGATTTGCCGACGTTGGGTCGGCCTACTATGGCGATTAAGGGTTTGTTCATACTCCCTCCCTGAAAAATTGCGTAATCGTACCCGCAAAGTCGGCTCCGTTGTGAGCCACTCTGATGACGGGAACACCTAGCTTGCGGCTGACATCGCAGACGGAAACGTTGTCGAGAAAAACCTCTCCGAACTCTTTGAGCATATTGTCGGGAATGACCACCGCGTCAAGCCCGCTTGCGTCAACCTGCGACGTTATGTCGCTTGCGGTGACAAGCCCCGCAACAGTGATTGTTTTGCCGAAAAAGTTGTTTATCACACCGAAAACGGTGCTTGAAGTGCCGATTGCGGCGTCAACCTCTTTGAGTTTCTCGCGCAGAAACGGCGCGAAATCAACGCCCGTGATAAAGCCGAGCTTCTTTCCGTCCGCGCGGTCGGTGCACTCAGAAAGGCTGTAATCGACGTTGTCGTAAAACTCCGCGAACAGTCCGACTCCGTTTTCAATCTGGGCAAAATCCCCGTAGTAGGAATACTCTCTCGGAGCGCGTCCCGCTTTGAGATAATATTCGTCCGAGCACCAGCAGAAAGCGCCGTATTCGGCGTTGAGTTTCTCAACCGCATCCACCGTGACTTCGGCTTCTTCGCGCGTTGCCATTCTGATGTCGGCAAGTCCTTCGCGGTGAGCGGTCAAGCCAACGGGAACAACCGCCACGGTTTCGACGCCCTGTATGCCGTGCAGTCCGCGTATGCTTTTGACGAGTTCCTCTCCGTCGTTTATGCCGGGGACGATAACGAGTTGCGTATGCATTACTATGCCGTTTTCGCCCATTCTGCGCATACGGTCGATGAGGTTCTGCGTGTTGGGGTTGGTGACGAGCTTTCTGCGCACTTCGTCCGTGAATGCGTGAACGGATATGTAAATCGGGCTGAGTTTCAGACGGATTATTCTGTCGATTTCCTCTTCGGGAAGATTGGTGAGCGTAACATAACAGCCGCTTATGAAACTGTAACGGTAATCGTCGTCTTTGACGTAAAGCGTTTCGCGCAGATGTTCGGGAAGTTGGTCGACAAAACAGAAAACGCACTTGTTGCGGCAGCGCATCGGTTTCATTTCGAGGTCGAATTCAAGCCCCAACGTTTCTTCGGGTTTCTTGCGGACTTTTATGGTATGTTTCTTGCCGTTTCGCAAAACTTCCGCCGTAAAGGTTTTTTCGTTGTCGAAATAGAGATAGTCGAGAATGTCCCGCATCTCGTATCCGCCGAGCGACACTACGTCGTCACCCGCTCTGAACCCCTGTTTTGCCGCAAGTCTGTTGAGCGACGTTATCTTTGGCATACTACCCTACATCTCCTTGAAACTTGTCAGATAGCTGGCAAGGTTTTCCGCCGAATACATTTCGGTCGCGGCTTTGCCTTTTGCGGCGTACTGCTCCGAAACGGTTTTGTGCAACAGTTCGTAAACGCACGTCACGATGTCGATATGCTTTCTTGCGAACATCACGGATTTCTGTTCTTCGAGATACGCAAGGTCTTTTTCGCCCTTTCCGTCGGCCGCAAACGCTATAACGGGTTTGCCGAGGCGGAAACACTTATATATGACGGACGGGTCGTAACGCGTGATTACGAAATCACTGACGCGCAGGAACTCTTCGAACTGTTCCTTGCGCGAAACAATCGCAACGTTGCTGCGTCCCGTGGCACTGTCCGAGCGGGAACGTAGAGAACCCATAAGCGACGTGTCTTCGGCATAGAAAACTTCGTTGATAATTTTGCCCTGGTCGAGAAGAAGGGACATGATTTCGCACGCGCCGTCTTTTGCGGTGGCGTTGACGAAAACGGTAGGCGTTTCGGGAAGTCCCATTTCCCTCTTTGCCGCGGCGCACTCCTCGTCCGACACTTTTTCCGTTCCGAACGGCAACCCCATCACCATGACGTGACGGGCGGGAACGCCTTTGGACACGAGCTCGTCTTTCAAGTCGGAGTTTTCGACTATATACGCGTCTGCGGACGAAACGTCGAAGTCTTCAAGCGCGGGCGAAAATGCGTCCGCAAGGTGGACAATCTGTGTTTCGAACCCCGTTTTTCTCCTCGCTTCGGACATCACCGCAAGCGCGTAAGGCGTAACCGTAAGCACGAATTCGGGCGCATAACGCTTGACTGCATTGAACAGCCTGCGGTTGCGTCCCGAAACGCGTTTGCTTTCCGACGGCGTCTTTTTGAGGCGCAACGCGACGGCAGCACGCACTTTGCCCGCAAGTCGGAAAACAGGCTGCGCCGCGCGTATAAGAAAACCGCCGATACGCGTATTCGCGAACCTGGACGCGTATCTGCTCTCGTCGAGCACGACTACGTTGTGCGTTCCTTCCTTGCGGACGGCTTCCGCAACGACCTGCGAAATGCAACCGTATTCGTCTGCCGACGTAACAATCAAAATAACGGGTTTTCTCTGCATCTTCGTATCTCTTTGTTTTATCGTGCGTCAGTCTTCAACGATTATCGGAATGATTATCGGGAACTGTCTGTCGCGGTAGAAAAGTTTTCTGACGGCTTTCTTTACCGTGCGCGCAAGTTCGTTTAGCGAATTTTCGTCGAAATCCGCACCGTTGACGGTGTCGCGGACGACGGACTGAATTTCGGCTTCGATTTCTTCGGTGAGGTTGAAACCTCTTGCGATTACGTCGCAGTCGCCTGCCATAACGCCCTTTTCGGTGTTGACCGAGGCAAGGACGAGCAACATTCCGTATTCGGCAAGACTGCGTCTGTCGGAAATGACCGCATTTCCGTCTTCGAGCACCACGCCGTCGACGTACACGTTGCCCGCGGTGACGTTGGAATGCTGTTTCAGGCTGTTGGCATTCACACCGTAAACTTCGCCGATGTTGGGAATGACGATGTTGCTTTCACGGATACCCAGCGACTTTGCGATTTCGGCGTGCTTGAACTGGTGACGGTATTCGCCGTGTACGGGAATGAAGAATTTGGGGCGCACGAGGGACAGCATGATTTTGAGTTCTTCCTCATATGCGTGTCCCGAAACGTGAACTTCGTTCATTGCTTCGTAAATTACGTTCGCGCCTTTGCGGAAAAGGTTGTTGATGACGTCGTAAACGGACTTTTCGTTGCCGGGTATGGGCGTCGACGACAAAACCACGACGTCGTCGGGTCCTATCGAAACCTTGTTGAACTCGCCGCGGCTCATCTTGTTGAGCGCGCTTGTCGGTTCGCCCTGCGACCCCGTGGCAATCACAACGACTTTTTCGGGCGGCAGTTTGCCCATTCCGTCCGCGATTATGCCCTTGGGGATTTCAAGTTCGCCGACGCGCGAAGCGACTTCGACGATGCCTTTCATGCTTCTGCCCGCAAGGATAACCTTTCTGCCGTACTTTTCGGCAAGTCGGAGTATCTGCTGAACGCGGTAGTTGGAAGACGCGAAGCAAGCGACAACGATACGTTTGTCGGAGCTTGCGACGAATATGCTTTCAAGTCCCTGCCCGACCACCATTTCGGAAGTGGACGAACCTTTGCGTTCCACGTTGGTGGACTCGCCGAGCATGAGCATTACGCCCTTTGCGCCGATTTCGGCTATGCGTTGAAGGTTGGTTTTCTTGCCGTCGATTGGCGTATTGTCGATTTTGAAGTCGCCCGTCACGAAAATGGTTCCGAGAGGCGTGTTTATCGACAACGCGCAGGCACCTGCCATGGAGTGCGCAACCTTGATGAATTCCACATTGAAACAGCCAAGGTTTACCGTGTCGCCTTCTTTTACTCTGACGAGTTTTGCTTTTATTCCGCGGTCGGTGAGCTTTCTTTCGAGCATACCGAGCGTAAGCGCCGTTCCGTAAACGGGCACTTTGAGTTCGTCGGCGTAATACGGTATTGCTCCGATATGGTCCTCGTGTCCGTGGGTCAGGACTATACCGCGCACTTTGTGAATGTTCTCTTTGATGTAGGTTATGTCGGGAAGGATTGCGTCGATGCCGGGGCTGTCCTCTCTCGGGAACTCCACGCCGCAGTCGACGATTATGATATCTTCGCCGTATTCGAGGGCGGTCATGTTTTTGCCTATTTCACCTACTCCGCCCAGAAAAATTACTCTTACTGCTTTTGCCATATTTCTCCTTCGGGGCGTGCCTGCCCCAAGCAAATTGACGAATTACGTTAATACTTGAATACCAATTAAAGATTATTATACAAAATATCGGGTGAATAATCAACTCTATGCGCGCGCAAAAATTATTTGTACACGCGCCATTTTCAAAGCTCAAATTCTTTACATCGCCGACTCGAAGTTGTATAATATTTTCCGTATTAATTTAACGGTTTAACCGTTCTTAGGAGGCTTTATGCGAGTTTACAACTTTTCCGCCGGTCCCAGTATGCTCCCTCTCGAAGTGTTGCAGGAAGCCGGAAAGCAAATCACCGACTATGAAGGAAGCGGCATGAGCGTTATGGAGCTCAGCCATCGCGGCAAGGTCTACGAACCCATTCACAACGAATGCATCGCTCTCATCCGCGAACTCATGAACATCGACGACTCTTACGACGTTCTGCTTGTTCAGGGCGGAGCTTCCACCCAGTTCGAAGCCGTGCCTCTCAACCTTCTGAAGAAAGGTCGCGCCGACTACGTCGTCACGGGCAACTTCTCCAAAAAGGCTTACAAAGAAGCCTGCAAATACGGAGATATCCGCCTCGTCGCCTCCTCCGAAGACAAAAACTTCACCTATATCCCCAAGGTTTCCCGCAAGGATTTCAGAGACGATATCGATTATGTCCACATCACCGAAAACAATACCATTTTCGGCACCAAGTGGCACTACACCCCCGACTGCGGAGCACCCCTCGTTTCCGATATGTCGTCCTGCATCATGAGTGAAGTCGCGGACGTCAACAAATACGCGCTCATTTACGCAGGCGCACAGAAAAACCTCGCTCCCGCAGGCGTTACGCTCGTCATCGTCAAAAAGGAACTCCTCGGCGGCGAAATGGACATCTGCCCCACCATGCTCAAATACTCCACGCAGGCAAAGGACAACAGCCTTTACAACACTCCTCCCTGCTGGCCTATTTACATGATGATGCTCAACATGCGTTATCTCAAAAAGATGGGCGGCGTCCCCGCAATGGAAAAAATCAACCGCGAGAAAGCGGCAATGCTTTACGACTTCATCGACAACTCCGACTTCTACACCAACAATGTCAACCCCGAAGACAGGTCGATGATGAACGTACCTTTCGTCACTCCCACCGCCGACCTCGACGCGAAATTCGTCAAGGAAGCTGAACAAAACGGTCTTGTGTCGCTGAAAGGTCACCGTCTTGCGGGCGGTATGCGTGCGTCCATCTACAACGCAATGCCCGTCGAAGGCGTGAAAGCGCTCATCGACTTCATGAAGAAGTTCGAAACCGAAAACAAATAATCGCATATGATAACTCGTTCACCCGCGGTTGCTTCCGCGGGTGAAAAAATAAATAAGGCTTAAAGGAAAAATTATGGACATTCTCAAACTCAACGCTATTTCTCCTCTCGCAGGCAAAATACTTCAAGGCTACAATCTCGTGGACGAAAGCGCGGCTCCCGCAGGCATTCTTGTGAGAAGCGCAAATATGGCGGAATATGCGGTGCCCTCTTCCCTCATTGCGGTTGCAAGAGCGGGCGCAGGCGTAAACAACATTCCCCATGCCGACTATGCAAAACAGGGCGTGTGCGTATTCAACACCCCCGGCGCAAATGCCAACGCCGTCAAAGAAATGGTCATCTGCGAACTTTTCCTTGCCGCTCGCAACATTGTCGAAGGCGTGGAATGGGCGCGTACTCTTCAAGGCGACGACGTGGCAAAACAGGTTGAAAAAGGCAAGAAACAGTTTGTCGGTCACGAAATCACGGGCAAGACGCTTTGCGTTCTCGGTCTCGGTGCAATAGGCAGAAAAGTCGCAGTCGCGGCAAACGCCCTCGGAATGGAAGTCGTGGGTTATGACCCCTACCTCTCTCAGGCGGCAAAACAGGAAATCCCCTTTGTTACGGTGTTCGACACTGTGGCGACGGCAATCGCAGGCGCGGATTTCGTAACGCTTCACATGCCCGCAACCGACGAAACCAAAGGCATGATTAACGCCCAGTCCATCGCGGGAATGAAAGACGGCGTCGTGATTATCAACGCGGCACGCGGCGAGCTCGTCGCAGTCGACGACGTCAAAGAAGCCATAAAGAGCGGCAAAGTTCACAAGTACGTGTGCGACTTCCCCACCGCCGAAACCAACAACAGCGACGGAATTATCGCCGTTCCTCACCTCGGAGCATCCACGGAAGAAGCCGAAGACAACTGCGCGGTAATGGCGGCAAACGAACTCAAAGATTACATTGAAAACGGCAACATCGTCAACTCCGTCAACCTGCCCAACCTCAAAGTCGAAAAGAGCGCGGCGCACCGCACTACCGTAATCGCAAAAGAAGGCACCGTCCTCGGAGTCGAAGGCGTTTCCGCAACGGGTAAAGGTTACACCTACACAATTATCGACAGCGAAGTTCCCGCAGACGAAAACGCACTCTCCGCAATCGACGGTGTAATCAAAGTCCGCAGAGTTTACTGAGCGTCAAATTCTAAAACATAAAACATTGCGGTTGGATTGAATTGAAACCGCAAAACGGCAAAAAAAATCCGCAAAACGCAAGACATAAAACACAAAGTTCAATCCGCAGGGAAACAGCTCTCGGAAAACAACAATACATTTGAATTCGGGCGTCGCCGCAAGCGGCGCCTTTTCTTTCTGTTTTCTTTCCGTTATCCCTACCTTATTTTCTCTTTCTTGTCAGCTCCCCCTTCCCTTTTTCTCACCACTCTCTTTTCCCCTTTACTCAACTCTGCTTTTCCTTTCCCTTACCTCTCCGTTTGCCTTTACATTGCCCTTGCACTTATCACTTATTTTGCATTTTCGCTTGTCCTCTTCCTTTTACTTTTTGAACTTTCTTCCGAATGATTTTTTGTTTTTGCCGTCGGGCTTAATTATTTCGGGCTAATTGCATAGAATATAGCCGAGGTGTTTATGTGGTCTAACGTCATCAGCATTGATAAGACTTTCGACAGAGAAATAGATTTTATGCTCAACAAGCTGAAAAAAGTCAAACATTTGTCGTACGCAATGGAAGAAAGCAAGGACAGAGTGTTTGTTTATCTGGCGTCTATATGCGAGTTGCAGGAAGAGGTCGAAGCGCAGGTTGAAGACATTCTTCAAACCGTTTTGCTCGTGTTTATGAAACTGCGTTTTTTTCTCACAAGTCTGCATAACATGGAGTTAAACCACGCAAATTGCGCGTTAATCTGCTCTTTGGTGCACTTTGACAGAGAATACGAAAGCAACGTCGTTCGCAAAGTTTTGTCCGAAACGATAGACTACACCGTGGACGGACTGCTCAATTTCAGACTGCGTCCGCTCCGTGAAAACTGGGAAGAACTCGCCGAACTCGCGACGCGTCTTATCGGTTCGGGAACGGGCGGCGACATTTACGACATAGCCTCTTTCATTACGGGAACGGACGGCGCAAAATGCCGACTCTCGCTCTCCCCCGACAGCCTTGTCAACCTCACGGAAAGACAGCCCGTCGAAATAATAGACCTGTTTGACAAACCGGAGCTCAACCTTATTTCGGCTATAATCGGCGAACGCCCCTGTGAAATTCTGCTGAAAAACGTTGCCCTGTCACAGCCTATGAACAACACGCTGAAACACATTACGCGGGTTGTGACGGAAGCCTGAATTGCAAAATACCGAATTGCAAAAACAAGTGAAAACCCGACCTTTGCAGGTCGGGTTTCCGATTATGACGCACGTTGATAAGGAGAAAATTTTAATAACGTCGATAATCGTCTTCGTATTCCACTTCCGTTTTGTGAACGGTGCAAGTGCCTGTCTTTGAATTGACGTCGATTTCGTATTCCCATTCGTAATGGTTCACGCTGTCAAAACCCTTTACCTCTATGCGGTAAACGTAGTAGCTGTCGACAAGGTTGTTTTCAAACTGGAATTTCTCATCGATGTCTCTTGCGGTTTCCGAATACATCGCGTCGCCTTCGAACAGCATCTGAACGCGCTGACCGTTGCGGAGTACGTACACGCCTTCGGTCGTCGCTCTGTCCCATGCGTACTGTTCGGCAAGAGCTCTTGCTTCGTCAACGCCAACGACTACGGACTTTTTCGCGTATCCCGCCGCCGCTCCGAACACTCCGCCCAGCACCGCCGCCAGTATAACGAGCAGTATGGTTATGGACAGAACGCCCGCAAGCACTCTTTTCCACAGGAATTGCTGTTTTGCTTCCCTGACTTCTTTCGCGTCCGCTTCTTTGATGGGTTCGGCTTTTACGTTGAGCGACTGGTCGTCAAGCAACGTCGACAGAGCGCGCGCTCTTGCAAGTTCGTCCTGCACGAACGCCTTTTCCTCTTCGGTCGCGGTTCCTTCCTTGTAATGTCTGAACGCATCTTCGTAGTTCATATTCAATCCTCCAGAATTTCTTTCAGTTTCATTCTCGCGCGATACATCTGCACTTTTACGTTTTCGATGCTCTGCTCGGTTATTCCCGCTATTTCCGACACCGACAGTTCGTCGAAATAGTACAGCAGGATAATTTCACGGTAGTTGTCTTTCAGCAAAGAAATCGCACGGTACAGAGCCTGATACTCTTCCTTTTTGATTATCCGCGACGCAAGGTCTTCTTCGTCCGCTCGCAGATTGTCGTTGAGTTCCGTGACTTTCTTCGCCTTTTTCAAGTGGTCGAAATACGCGTTTCTGCACACTTTCAGAAGCCAGTACTTGAAACTGTCCTTTTCCTCGTCTATCTTGGTGAACGCCTTGTAGAAAGACTCGGATACTATGTCCTCGGCAAGACCTGCATCGTGGCATAAAGTCACAACGTAGAGTTTCGCCTCGTTGTAGTATTTTTTGAAAAGATTTTCAAGTGCTTCGTTCTTCATTTCGTCCCTTGTTCACTTAATATACGACAAATCCGCGTTGCGGTTACACTTATTTTATCATTTTTGCGGGACATATCAACGATTTTGTGATTTCGGGGTTTCCGACCGCCGCGAAATGCGGTTTTAAGTGCCGTTTCATATGCTCAAACCGCAAATTTGGAACAAAAGTATTGATAAAATATTAAATTAGTGTTAAGATTTGATATGTATGCGGGCGCGTTCGCCCGCGTGCTAATCACGGAGGTGTTCTATGAAAGAACAAGATTACACCGATATTCTGAAAAAACTTTCACTCGAAGAAAAAGCCGCTCTGTGCTCCGGACTTACGTTCTGGAAAACTTTTCCCGTCGAAAGCGCGGGCATTCCGTCCGTATGCATGACGGACGGCCCTCACGGACTGCGTAAAGAACAGGAAAGCGCGGGAACCAACATTATGCGCGAATCCTATCCCGCAACCTGCTTCCCCACCGCCGTAACGACGGCAAGCTCGTGGGACCCCGCCCTGCTCGAAGAAATGGGCGCGGCGATTGCGCAGGAAGCCAAAGGACTCGGTGTCACCACCGTTCTCGGTCCCGGCGTCAACATCAAGCGCAGCCCTCTCTGCGGTAGAAACTTCGAATATTTTTCGGAAGACCCCTTCCTCGCGGGAAGAATGGGCGCGGCGTGGGTTCACGGCGTTCAGAAAAACGGTATCGGCGTATCTCTCAAACACTTCTGCGCAAACAATCAGGAATATCTCCGCATGAGCATTGACAGCATAATCGACGAGCGCGCGCTCCGCGAAATCTATCTGCCCGCGTTCGAGCACGTCGTAAAGACCGAACAGCCGTCGACCGTCATGTGCTCTTACAACAGACTTGCCGGCACTTACCTTTCCGACAACAAACGCATGCTCACCGACATACTCCGTGACGAATGGGGTTTCAAAGGCATCGTCGTCAGCGACTGGGGCGCGGTAAACGACCGTGTCGAAGGCATCAAAGCGGGTCTTGACCTCGAAATGCCCGGCAACAACGGTGCAAACGACAAAGTCATAGTCAAAGCGGTAAAGGACGGCGTTCTGTCCGAAGCCGACCTCGACAAGGTTGCGCTCAGAATGATTAAGTTCGCCTTCGAATGCAAAGCCAACGAAGTTGCGGACGCGAAAGTCGATTTTGATGCAAACAACGCGCTCGCGGCAAAAATCGCAGCCGAAAGCGCGGTTCTGCTCAAAAACGAGGACGGAATTCTTCCTCTTCGCAAATCCCAGAAAGTCGCCGTCATCGGTGCTCTTGCCAAAACTCCCCGTTATCAGGGTTCGGGTTCAAGCCACATCAACCCCGTCAAAACGACTTCCTTCCTGCAAGCCATGGACGCCGCGGGTCAGGAATACGAATACGCCGACGGTTATACATTCAAGGGCGACGGCTACAAACCCGCTCTCGTGAAAAAAGCAGTCGAAGCCGCAAAAGGTAAAGACGTCGTTCTGCTCTTCATCGGACTTACGCCCGACTACGAATCCGAAGGGTTCGACCGCAAGCATATCAATATGCCCGACTCCCACGTCATTCTCGCCGAGGAAATCGCAAAGATCAACCCCAACGTCGTCGTCGTTCTCTCCTGCGGCTCGCCCGTGCAACTCTCTTCCGTCGAACCCGTATCCAAAGCAATACTCAATATGTATCTCGGCGGACAGGCTGTCGGCGAAGCTACATACAGACTGCTTTACGGCAAAGTCAATCCCTCCGGTAAACTTGCCGAAACATTCCCCCTCAAAAACAGCGACAACGTCGTGGCGCGTTATTTCCCGATGGGTCCCCGTACGGTGCAATACCGCGAAAGCATTTACGTCGGTTACAGATATTTCGACGCCGCAAAGAAAGCGGTTATGTATCCTTTCGGTTACGGTCTTTCTTACACCGATTTCGAATACTCCGACCTCAGACTTTCCGCGTCCGACATCAAAGAGGGTGAAGAGCTCGTTGCCACCTTCAAAATCAAGAACACGGGCAAAGTCGACGGAGCGGAAATCGCGCAGGTTTACGTCAAAGACGTCAAATCCTCCATCTTCCGTCCCGAAAAGGAACTCAAAGGCTTCGTGAAAGTCTTCCTGAAAGCGGGTGAAGAAAAAGAAGTTTCCGTCACGCTCGACAAACGTTCCTTTGCGTACTACAACGTCATCATCAAAGACTGGCACATCGAAAGCGGCGATTTCGAAATTCTCGTCGGCGCGTCTTCGAGAGATATCAGACTTTCGGCAACCGTCAACGTCACGTCCGCAAACCCTGCGGCACCTATCCCCGACTACCGCACGTCAGCGCCTTACTACTACGACCTCACCGAAGAAAACGAACAGAAACGCACAATTCCCATCGAACAGTTTGCGGCTCTGTACGGCGCTTCGATAGTCGACAACACGCCGTATGCAAAAGGCGAATTCGACTGCAACTGCAGTCTCGGTGACGTATCCGTGTCGCCTACTGGCAAATTCCTTTACGGTCTGCTTACAACGGGCGCGAAACTCGTCGCGGGACATACCGAAAACAGGGATATGGTCGTCAAATCCATAACTTATATGCCCCTGCGTTCCTTTATGGGATTTACGGGCGGAATACTCTCCACCGAATCCGTTCTGGGACTGGTCGACATGTGCAACGGCAAACGCGGCGGTTTCAAACGTTTCTGCAAAGGCTTCAAGCACGACAATACCCTCGACGCGTACAGTCTCAAAATCAAAGGCAAATCCAAAAAATAAACGGCAGCCCGCATAGCGGGCTGTTGTTTTGTTTTTTCGGCTTGCCAACGTATGCTTGCAACTTGCCGCCGTCCGCGAACCCGCTCGCAATCTCGGTCGTGTGTTCCGTCTGTCGCTCTAACCCTCGCTTGCACACGCGTAATACACGCGCGCCGAAAGTATATAATCATACTTTTATCGAGAATATAACTTTACAATAAACCACCCTTGTGCGGTTATGTGCCAACCGCATAAAATTATATGAAAACAGCAAGTGTTTTCCCTTGACTTTGCTCGCGCGAAAGTGTATATATTGCTTGCAATATCAAAGATAAACATTACACCGCCGATAAGGACGTATCGGCAACCGCATCGCGGCTCGGAAAAACTATGAAAAAATTTAACAAGCCTTCCGCTAAAACAGTTTTGCGTGTCACCAAATTTTTCGTCTTCATAACTGTTCTCGCATTCATCAGAGCTCTGGCAACTTACGTGTTTATCGTCCCCAACGCATTCGCGCCCGGCGGCATAAACGGTCTTTCTTCACTGCTTTACAACGCCGTGTTGCCCTTCAATGCCAAACTTGCCGACACCGTGTTCAACCCCGCCGTCACCGGTATGGTAATGAACATTCCTCTTTTCATAGCCGCGTTCATAATCCTTGACAAGAAGTTCGCGTTCAACACTTTTTATTGCGTTTCCGTATATTCGCTCTTCATGGGTATATTCAGTCTGGTGGACTTTCCACAGTACGTTGCGTCAAACTCCGAAAGCGGATATATGCTGCTCGCCTCTCTTGCAGGCGGCGCCGGCGCAGGTATAAGCCTCGGTCTTATGCTCCGTTACAACACTTCGCTCGGCGGAACTGACGTCATCGGTAAACTCATCTACGCAAAGAACCCCATATCCGACGTTCAATGGCTCATCTTCATGTGCGACTGCGTAATCGTCGTTGCCTCCGGCGGCCTCGGCTTTATCGGACTTGACATGAACGCAGGTGCCAACGCAATCATAACAGCCGTTCTGTCGCCTATGCTTTACTCCTTCCTTTCTCTGCTTGCAACGTCGCAGGTTGCCGACGTCATACAATCCGGTATGCAGTCGTCGTTGGTGTTCAACATCATATCCGACGAACACGAAAAAATCGCCGAACAGATTACCCACCAGATGCACCGCGGCGTAACCGTTATGGAAGGCGTCGGATACTATACGGGCTACGACCACAAAGTTCTTATCTGCGTCGTCCGCAAAAAACAAATCAACGTAGTAAAGAAAATCATTCAGGACTGCGACCCCAACGCTTTTACGTTCATCACCAAAGCGCGCGAAGTCAAAGGCAACGGCTTTACCGTCAGCAGCGGTGCTTGATTGTTACGTTTTGACACGATAAATGTCTGTTTCTGTTAATAACGTTGCAATAAGGCATTCCAAACAAAGCGATTTCTCCGCTTCGGCGGCAACAAAAAAGCGTCACAACCGTGGCGCTTTTTCAATGCTCATAATCTGTTTTTATGACATATGTCCGACTTTTCCTTACGTTACACCGATGTCTCTGCCGACGCTTTGCTCCGCAGAGCGGGCGCAAAAGCAGACGTAAAATTGCCGCTATAACTCATTGCCACGACGAAAACGTCCGAACAACAAAAAAACTTCGGGACTGTGCCGCTCAGAATTCAAAATCAACCGATACGCTTTTCTCCACGACGGAATGCATATGTTTCTTTACCACGGTTACGTGATACTCGTTGCTCTGATAGGTTTTGAGTGCGTCGAAGTCGTCAAGCACGACAATCAGTATCATATCGTAACTGCGCGGACTGCCGAGAGCGTCAAAACCGACTTCCAGACTTCTGATTTCGGGGACAATGCCCACCATCGAAGTCAGAACGCGCTTGCATTCTTCGAGCGCCTCTTTATTGCAATCGGCAAGTTTGTAGCATACAACGTGTTTAAGCATATTTCACCTCTTTATATGAACGACTGCTGTGCCGTTTCAAAACACATTCAAAATTCCGCAATCCTTTTACACGGGCAGGAACAACTGCACTATTCCGTACACGAACAGAACCGCTATAAGGACGGGACACACAAATCTGATGTTTAAGCCCCACACTTTGCCGAATTTCATAGCGCCCTGACTCTGTTGAGCGTGAGCCGTGAGTTCTTCCATGGCGTTTTTGGGTTTCCACACGTAACCGACGTAAATGCAGGTGCAAATTCCGACCAACGGCAACAGGAAGGTGTTGGAGAACTTGTCGAATATGTCAAGCAAGTCCATTCCGCCTATTCTTCCGCCCTGCGACAGCGAAACCATAACGCCGAACAACGTCGCCGCGGACACGACGAGAATTGCCGCCCATCTGCGCTTGATGTTGAACTTTTCGGAAATTACTGCTACGTTGACTTCAATAAGCGCGATTGCCGAAGTTATTGCCGCAAAAAGAACCAACAGGAAGAACACCACACCTACAATGCTTCCGAGAACGGGCGGCAAAGTATGGAAGACCGCGGGCAACGTTACAAAGACAAGACCTGCGCCTTGTG
>OHFG01000077.1_pt1 | contig 93163 bp, 81 predicted proteins | sample 1567411 | NCBI WGS metagenome assembly OHFG01 (sample SAMEA3879563, study PRJEB24766) | human gut metagenome | biome: human-associated habitat; feature: feces | place: USA | collected 1985/1987
AGGATCAGCAGAACAAGGATCAGCAGAACAAGGATCAGCAGAACAAGGATCAGCAGAATACTCCGGGCAGTCAGGACAAGAACAAGCAGGACGAAATGAAAAACACGCCTCTTCCCTCCTCTCCGGAAAAAGACAATCTACCTGAAGCTCCCGCTTCTTCCACTTCTCAGCCTCAGCCCACTGGGAAAGACGGCAAACCCGTCCCTGTAGCCGCGCAAAAGGAAAGCAAGGAAGCAAAAGAACGGCGGGAAGCCCGGGCCATCCTGATGGAACGACGGGACATTGAACCCGGCTGCCCCGTGCCCCAACGCTCTCCCGACTATCCGCCGGACAAGGACTATTAACCTCATCCCTGGTCCGTCAATACCACTACAACAACTTTTCAAACACATCCGCAACATGATGAAAAAATTGATCGCCCTCCTCCCCCTTCTCTTCTGCATGACCTTTACGGCTATGGCGGAAGTCGTCACCACATGGCTTTCTGACGCCGTCGTGCCGGGCGAACAAACCCGTCTCTTCATCATCCTGACAGACGGCAGCATCGCCCGCCAGGACCCGCTTCCCAGGGTAAAGGGCGCCAGCATGCACTGGATCAGCCAGGGCAACTACATCCGCTGGCCGGGCTCTCCCAACCAGTCCGCCTTCCTGATGGCCATTGAGATTACCCCGGATGAAGCGGGCACCGTGCAAATTCCCTCCCTGACCCTGAAAACGAACAATGGCCGCACTTACACTACGCCCCCCCAGACGCTGACAGTTTACCCGTACAGTGCCATCAAATGGAACACGCTGAACATGAACGGCACTACCGTTCCATATGGTATGCTGTGGCATGTGGACAACCAGAAACCATACGTTCACCAGCCGGACCGCTGCGAACTGAAAATCTACGCTCCGGAAAATATCCTGGAATACACCATCCCTACTATTACTACATCCAACTTGGCGGCATGGCGTTTTGAACCTACTCTGGTGGAACTGCTCCGGGGCCAGCCTCGCGGCTCCGTACTCTACCGGGGCGTCAACTGGAATGTCATGACCTTTCAGAGCGCCTTCTTCCCGCTGCGCGCCGGAGAAGTAAAGGCATCCGGCACAGTCACGGCCCGCGCCATCCTACCGGAAGCGGACCCGCTCATCGCCAGTTTCAGCCGCATGGAAATGCTGGTGGAAATGGCCATACCGGAAGTGAAAATCACCGCGCAGGAATTGCCTGAAGGCGCCCCCGCCTCCTTCACCAATGCCGTAGGCAACTTCCGCATCTCCGCCAGTACGGACGCAAGAGATCTCAGCGCCAACGAACCCATCACCGTTAAAATCAAGGTGGAAGGCTCAGGCAACATCCACAGTATCAACTGTCCTTCGCTGACGGATGCCTCCAACTGGAAACTCTACCCTCCCAACAAGCTGGATCCCAGCCAGAACACGCGCACTACACAGGGAACCGTGGAATTCCAGCAAATGCTGCGCCCCATCGCCCAGACGGACGCCATCCCGTCCTTCGAACTCACCTTCTTTGACCCCAGCACGCAGCAATACAAAACCGTAACCACTGCCCCCATTCCACTGGAATGGAAAGCCTCTGCCATCACGGGAACCGCCGCCGGAACGGGAGCGCCCGCTACGCCTCCGCCGGCAGGAACCATTCCGGTGGCGGAAATGACGGACATCTACGGCATGGCGCCCGCCGTCATCATGAACACCCTCACTTCCCCGGCCCACTGGGGATGGTACTTCCTGGCGTACATCCCCGCCGTAATCTTGCTCGGCATGGCCCTGATCCGCTACATCCGGAAAGTGCAGAAGGAAAGTTTCACGGCCAGGGAACGCATGCGCTCCTTCAAAAAGCTTGCCTCCACCCCGCGCCAGGCAAGCTCCACGGAATTTCTGCGCGCCGCCGGTAACTTCATAGAAAGCTACATCCCGCCGTCCAAACAAAATGAAGAAATGAAAACGATCCTTCAACTCCGGGACGACAGAGCCTTCCAACCTTCCGGCACCGCGGACGAACTGCCCCATGCGGAACGCCAGAACATACTGCAATCCATAAAAAAAACCATCGCCAAGCTTCCCCTGCTGCTGCTCGGCGCCATTCTGGCCGCCTCCCTCTCCGCAATGTCCGGATATGCCGCTGAAACGGATGAAACAGGCATCCGGGCCTATGAACAGGGCGAATACACAAAAGCCATTGACTACTTCAATAAACAAAGCGAAAATCCGAACCTCTCCAAATCGGCCCGCGCCTACGCCTGCTTTGGCACCGGTAACTCCTACTACCGCCTCAACAAACCCGGCCTGGCCGCGCTCAACTACCGCCGCGCCCTGGAGCTCTCCCCGTACTTCACGGAAGCGAAAAGCAACCTCCAATTCATCGAACGCAAAGAAGGGGCCATCCTTCCTCCGGACACCACGGAAAACCAGTGGCTCACCTACATCAGCCATGATGCGCTGGTACCCATAGCCATCCTCTCCGGAGCCGTCATGCTCACCTTCCTGGCCCTCCTTACTGTCTCCCGCAGGCACGGCGTCCTGCTAACCATCCTGGCCACCCTCAGCGGTCTGGTTACCGTAGCCGCCGTCATGAACTACATCATGTACCCGGAAACGCCGGAATCCATCCCGCCGGACCGCCTGCTCGTGGTCACGAAAAAAACGCCTGCCCGCCATGCCGCGGACATGGGCAGTCCCGCCCTCATGACCCTCCCGGAATCCACGCCGCTCATCCTGCGAGCGGAACGCGGCTCCTGGTACTACGCCAGCACCTTCCAGAACACTCCCGTCTGGATCCCCAAGACGGACGCCCAGCCGCTATAGCCCTTTCCCGGCACAATAGGAACAATCTCCTTCTCCGGAATATCACGGACATTCGTGCAGAGAACAAGTAACAAACACCCCTCCAACAAACATGGAAATGGAACAACAATTCTGCCAGAGCTGCGGCATGCCCGTAAACGACTCCACCTTCGGAAAAGAAGCGGACGGAAGCAGCAACGAGGACTACTGCCACTACTGCTATGCAGAGGGCCGTTTCACCCGGGACTGCACCATGGATGAAATGATCGAGCACAACCTGGAATACCTTGATGAATTCAACAAGGACTCGGAAAAGAAATATACCGTGGAAGAAGCCCGGTCCGGCATGAAGCAATTCTTCCCGCACCTCAAAAGATGGAAGCAATAACGGGATAACCCCTTGTCTTCACAGGGCAAACTATCTCATACAAACAGCTGCCGAAGGCAGGAAGCCTGATAAAAATATCAGGAATACCTGTGGAATGGCTGACGGGAAATCATGATCCATAAGGGGATAACATGGAAGACTAACCGGCCTTAGATCATCCGGGCCTGTCCCACCTGTCTTAACCGACACAAAAAAGCCGCCAGAAAAAATCTGGCGGCTTTTTAGCATCGTGAAATGTTGAAGCATAACCGTTGCTCCTGCATTCTACAGTGTATATGAAAAAGCATTCTGCTCGAATTATGAACAATCCATATAATCATGCACCCGTGAGGGTGCGACAGAATGGTTTCTGCGTGTTCATGTGAGAGACCTTGTTTCAATCCACGCACCCGTGAGGGTGCGACCACGGTTTTGCCGTCGTCCGTGATGTACACCGGGGTTTCAATCCACGCACCCGTGAGGGTGCGACCACCTTGAAAAAGCTTGCCAAGCGGAAAAACAAGGTTTCAATCCACGCACCCGTGAGGGTGCGACCGATGATTTTATAGAGGACTTTTGCGTAACGGGAGTTTCAATCCACGCACCCATGAGGGTGCGACTTTTCACTAACGGGCATTGTAGAATGGCGAGATGTTTCAATCCACGCACCCGTGAGGGTGCGACGCGCGACGGGCAAGGCCTCCCCGCGGTAGCGACCGTTTCAATCCACGCACCCGTGAGGGTGCGACTTCGCAAAAGAGGGGCAAAAAATGTTTTATGAACGGTTTCAATCCACGCACCCGTGAGGGTGCGACCGTCAAATCCATACCAGTGGTCACTCGTCAGAGGGTTTCAATCCACGCACCCGTGAGGGTGCGACTGATGGACGACAGGGGAACCGTGGAGTATCTCGACGTTTCAATCCACGCACCCGTGAGGGTGCGACATGGAAAAACAACCGCTGGGTGCTTCCGGACTGCGTTTCAATCCACGCACCCGTGAGGGTGCGACCCTCGAGGTGGTGGATGACCTCTCCAATAAAGAGTTTCAATCCACGCACCCGTGAGGGTGCGACAGGCGCGGCCCGCTTCGGCATCTGCCCACTTCGCGTTTCAATCCACGCACCCGTGAGGGTGCGACTTCAATCAGTATGACACCATTTATTCACCTTAGTGTTTCAATCCACGCACCCGTGAGGGTGCGACACCACCCGCGCCGCAGAAATAGCCGCCAGCCCGGTTTCAATCCACGCACCCGTGAGGGTGCGACCAGTTTTTTATGGTGATTTTGACGCACTCGCGGGTTTCAATCCACGCACCCGTGAGGGTGCGACGCCACAAGCATACAGTTTTCCCGTATTTCATCTGTTTCAATCCACGCACCCGTGAGGGTGCGACCCGCCCATCAAACCGCAAGCGAGATTTTTTAGCGGTTTCAATCCACGCACCCGTGAGGGTGCGACCAACCAGTTTTTTCAGGGAGCAATGCAAGTAGTTGTTTCAATCCACGCACCCGTGAGGGTGCGACGAGAGGCCGCTTACAAGTCACTGGAAAATTACTTGTTTCAATCCACGCACCCGTGAGGGTGCGACGGCGGGGGAGCTTACAAATTGATCATTAATTGCACAAATAATGATTTGCGCCAACCTGCCATACCAATCTGCAAGCACCCACGCCTTAAAAAAATGATCATTACTGTCAATCTAACATCCCCAACAGGTTACAAAAAGCGCCGACTTTCCGGGAATTTTCTGTGTGCTTGGGGTTGGCGCCGGGAACCACGGATGCCGGCTCTTCTCTTCAAAAGAGATGCCTCATCCGGATAACCGGTGCCTGCACGTGATGCGTATTTATAATAAAATGACCACGACGATTCGTCCAGCAACTTTCCTCAAACCACACCGCAGCCTTTGCTGTCCACCACAGAAAAAAGCCTTTCCGAACAAAAAACGCTGCGGAACAGTTTCACTCGTTCCGCAGCGTCCGTGCAAACAAATATCCGGATCTTTTACATGATACTCTTGCGCGTCCACCTGTTGAGGTTCAGCAGCCAGACAAGGAAGAGCGAAACGGCGGACGCCAGGCAGGCCATCAACGGAATTTTCACGCAGGCGGGAAGACCTGTCCACCCAAGGAAGTCAATAGCATCATAGGCGCACTGCACAAAGAAGAAGTGGCACAGGTACACGCCGAAGGTCAGGGCGGCTATCCGGGACAACGCCGGGCTGGTTTTAATCCGGAGTTTGCTCACTATGGCGAAGATGGCAAAGGTCATCATGAACACGTTAATGCCGGAGAAGTACCACAGAATCTCCAGCTTGGAATACTGGCCGGGGAAATGCTTCTGCGTTTCCAGGAAGCCGAAGAAGGTAATGGCAAATCCGACCAGGAACAGGGGGAGCGTGATGGACAGTGTCTTTTTCCAGTTCCAGTCCAGGGGATACTTCATCAAATAATGGGCAAGGACCATGTACCCCATGAAGCCTGCGAAGTTGTAGAACATGCCGTACGGGTTCCAGTCACAGATGCCCAGAATCCCCATATTGCCGTAATTGCCCTCATACCCCAGCGTCGGAGCCAGCATCTGGACGTACGGCAGGACCATACTGAATATCCAGATTCCCAGAAAAATCTTCACGTCCTTCCTTTTGGCCTGGGTCAGCCACGCGCTCATGATGGGCATGAAGAGGTACAGGCCTACGAGCATGTACACGTACCAGAGGGGAGTGGTATCATAATTGAAATTGAAAATAAAGGTGTACAGCTTATCGACCGTGGCGCTCCAGGTGTAAGTGTCCATCACGATGTTGGGGCTGGCCGTCTGCACACCTGCGGCAAAGTAGAGGAAGTAAAACAGGGGAAGCGCCAGGGACCACACGACCAGCGGAATCAGAATCCTCTTGAGCCGGCGTGAATAGAAAGCGCCCATTTCCATCGTCACGGGAAAAAGCAAGACGCCGGAAATCATCGCAAACAAAGGAACACAGGGCCGTACGAGGCTGCCGATGAAGACGCCCGACTTAAAGTCAAAACTGCCGTCAAAGCTCCCTACGAAAGGATCGCAGCAATGGGCCAGCACGACGAGGAAGCAGGCCAGGATGCGCAGAAAATCTACCCAGGCGATGTGACCGCCTCCGGCATTCAATGGTTGGTTGGTACTCATGGTGGTGAAGGGATAAGCGCCGCCCGTCATCGTCGCAGGCGTTCGGAAACTATACCCGTTTCCCCGGCTTATTCTATCATAAAATGGAAAAAGGACTTTCCTCTCTCCAAAAACGAGCAGACCGTTTCAACAGCCTTAAAACAAAGACACAAAGTTTGCATGCGACCTACGCTCCCTTGCAGCAACCCAGCCGGCAACCGTTTTCTTCCCGGTTTTCCGCGGAAAAATCATGATGAACCAGCCTTTCGCCGGAAAAACTCCGGACCTTTTCCGCCTTTCTCCCGCTCGTCCTCCTTCCCTCTTTTTCCTGCAGAAACCGGCAAGAAACTTTCCCTACGCCTGCCTCCATTTTTCAAAAATAATGCCGCCGTTATCCGGTGCCCTCTTCCGTTTTCTGTTCCCGTGCTCCGGTCCCTTCATCCCGCAGGATGAAACAATCCCTCCGGTTGATTGCCGTCGTCCTCTCCGTCCGTTGCCCGGCCTACGCCGTCCCTCCCCACCGGCTGTAAAAACGGCCCGGATTCCTCTCTCCACAGTCCACGAACTTCTTGCAAAAGCCCCATACTTCCGTCATCATACGCACATGGTCATTCCCGCATTCTCCGATTGTGTCAGCAAGCTGGGCGTCGATGAAAACGACGTCATTCCCTTTGGCCGCAACAAGGCCAAGATTCCCTTGAGTGTGCTCGACAAGACCGCCACTCCCGGCAAGCTCATCCTGGTATCCGCCATCACCCCCACCCCCTCCGGAGAAGGAAAAACCACCGTGTCCATCGGTCTGGCACAGGGGCTCCAGGCCATCGGCAAGAAAGCCTGCCTCGCGCTCCGCCAGCCTTCCATGGGACCCGTCTTCGGCCGCAAGGGGGGCGCCACCGGCGGCGGACAAAGCTCCCTGACGCCGATGGAGGAAATCAACATGCACTTTACGGGGGACTTCCACGCCATCACCTCCGCGCACAACCTCATCAGCGCCATCATTGACAACGCCATGTTCTTCCACACACTGAACATCGACGAACGCAAAGTCACGTGGAAACGCGTGATGGACATGAACGACCGGGCCCTGCGCTCCATCATCGTGGGCCTCAACAGGCAGGGATTCCCGCGGGAAACAGGGTTCGATATCACCCCGGCTTCTGAAATCATGGCATGCCTGTGCCTGGCTACGTCCTACAAGGACATGGAGGATCGCATCAACCGCATCGTCATCGGCTTCACGGCGGACGACAAACCCGTTTTCGCCAAGGAACTGGGCATTACCGGCTCCGTCATGGCCCTGCTGAAAGACGCCCTGATGCCGAACCTGGTCCAGAGCGTGGAAGGCGTGCCCTGCTTCCTGCACGGCGGCCCATTCGCCAACATCGCCCACGGCTGCAACTCCGTGCTGGCTACGAAAATGGCTCTCCACTTCGGTGACTATGCCGTGACGGAAGCCGGATTCGCCTTTGACCTGGGTGCGGAAAAATTTTTGGATATCAAATGCCGCCAGTCCGGCCTGAATCCCGCGGCCATCGTCATCGTCGCCACGGCCCGCGCCCTGAAAATGCACGGAGGAACCGCCCTGGCGGATCTGAAAAACACGGACGTGGCCGCCCTGAAAAAGGGCTTGGCAAACCTGGACGCCCATCTGGACGCCGCCGCCCACTACAAGCGCCCCGTGGTCGTGGCCGTCAACAAATTCTTTGATGACTCCCAGGAGGAACTGGACGCCATCATGGAGCACTGCGCGGAACGCGGCATCCCCTGCGCCATTGCGGACATCTTTTCCCGCGGAGGGGAAGGCGGGAAGGAACTGGCTCAAATCGTGGTAGAAGCGGCAGACCGTCCTTCCCCGCCCTTCAAGCCCCTGTATGAATCTGCCCTGCCGGTGGAGGAAAAACTCAATATCATCGCCCGCAGCATTTACGGAGCGGACGGCGTGGAACTGACGCCTGCGGCCAAAAAGAAGCTGGCCCAGTTTGAAGCCAGCCGTCTAACGGACCTCCCCATCTGCATGGCAAAAACCCAGAACTCTCTTTCCGACAACGGCAGGCTGCGCGGCCGCCCCACCGGATTCACCGTCACCGTGCGCGACTTTGAAATCGCCAACGGGGCCGGATTCCTGGTAGCCCTCTGCGGGGAAATCATGCGCATGCCCGCCCTGCCCGTCTCCCCGAACGCCATGCACATCTATCTGGACAACAAAGGCAACGTCCAGGGGCTGTAAACGGTCCAAGAAAAAACACCCTCCTTCACCGCCATGAAAATAGCCATTCTGGGAGCCGGGGCGCTCGGCTGCTATTACGGAGCCAGACTTCAGGAATCCGGCCAGGACGTATCGTTCATCGTACGCTCGGAATACGACTACCTGAAAGAACACGGTCTGGAAGTGAAAAGCCTGCACGGGAACATTTCGCTGCCCCGCATCAAGGTATACCGGGAAGCGTCGGAAGTCGGTCCGGTGGATCTCGTCGTCGTCGCCTGGAAAAGCACGGCCAATGCGGGATTTGCCAAGGCCCTCCCTCCCTTGATGGGACCGGACACGGTGGTAGCCACTCTCCAGAACGGCATGGGAAACGCGGAGGAAATCGCCCGTATTATCCCGTCGGACCGCATTTACGTGGGCCTGTGCTTCATCTGCGCCATGCGGGAGGAACCGGGCCACATCAACCATTTGGAAGGCGGCAACATTCAATTCGCACCGTTCGTACCGTCACCGAAGGGCTCCGCAAAGGCGCAGGAACTTTCCGCTCTCTTTGCCGGGGCGGGCATCAAGACACGCGCCTTTGACAACGCGGAACAGATCCAGTGGTACAAGCTCGTCTGGAACATACCGTTCAACGGGCTCTGCTTGGCGCTGGGGGGCATCAGCATCGCGGAACTCTACAAAAACCCGGAAAACGTCGCCCGTGTCCGCCGCATCATGGAAGAAGTGGTCCGGGCCGCCAAAGCCCGCGGCCACACGTTGCCGGACGACCTGGTCGAATTCCACCTTTCCCGCACGGAAAGCATGGGAGCCTTCATCCCGTCCAGCGCCGTGGACTACAACGAAGGACGCCCCATCGAATACACGGCCATCTGGGGCGATCCCCTCGCCAAGGCCCATCAGGCCGGAGCCTCCGTACCCGAATGGGAACAACTGGACAGGGATATCCGCCAGCGCCTGAAAATGGATTAACCTGCCGCACCCCCGCGAATCATGCTGAAAAACATCGTCATTTTCATCATTGCCCTGCTGGGCTTCGGCATGATCCGCCTGCCCTTGCAGGAACGTATTCTGGAGCAGGAAAAGAACGCCGGACTGCTGGAAGAGCCGGTAAGCCTTTCATCCTCCGATTATCTGGAACAGCAGCTTGCCATGGTGTCTCTGGGCGGCCTGCGCTCCTTGGTGGCGGCGGTGCTGAGCATGGAAGCCTTTGACTGCTTCCTGGTTTCCGACTGGGCCAATCTGGAGCGCCGCTACAACCAGATCACCGCCCTTGCACCCCATTCCGATTTTTACTGGGACAACGGTTCCTGGCATCTGGGCAACAACGCTTCCTCCAGCTATCTGGACAACAAGCGCCTTTCCCCGCTGGAACGCCGCGAAGGATTCCGCAAGTATATTCAGAAAGGGCGCGATTTTCTGCAAAAGGGCATTAAGGCCAATCCCGGAAATTGGTACCTGTATTCCCTGCTGGGCAACATGTACAGCGATACGTACCGCCATCCTGATTTTGAAAAGGCCGCGGAAGCTTACCGGAAAGCCCGTGAACTGAGGGCTCCAGCCCTGACGGCGCGCAAGGAGTTTTACGCTCTGACCCGTGTGCCCTCCAAATCCAGAGAAGCGCTGGAACTGGGAAAAGAACTGTTCAAAGACCCCCACAACCGCGTTCCCAGCCTGGTCACCAACATTTTCGTGCTGGAAAACCGTTTGCATATACCGGAAAAGGACAGGATTCCCTTCCGCGAACTTTATCCTACAGATGAAATAGCGCGCGACATGATGACCGCCCACCTGGCCAATTCCCTCAGATACCCCGTGGATGGACTGAGGGAAGCGCTGGAATCTCTGCCGGAAGCCAAACGGGATGATCCGGTGCCGGATGGAAAAGATTAAAGATTTCCGGGCATAAGTGATATTTTATCTCCGCAGAATTATTTTGCGGCCTTTATCCCCTTACACTGATATTTAATCTCCTGCCTTTGGCCATTGCTACGCCGTTGTAATTTCCCCCCTTGGCAAAAAACGGGAAATGCGCTATAATAGTTTTCCGCAATACCATGAGTAGAATAGCCCTGATTAGCGACATCCATGCCAACCTGCCCGCCCTGGAAGCGGTGATGAAGGATATAGAACAGCTGCAATGCGATGCCGTTTACTGTCTGGGCGACATCGTGGGCTACAATGCCAATCCTTCCGAATGCCTTGAATTCATCCGTTCCCGCCAGATTCCCACCGTCCGCGGCAACCACGACGAGGAAGCGATCGGGGAAGACAATCCGGCAGGCATGAATCCCGTGGCGTACAGTGCCCTGATGTGGACGCGCCAGCAGCTTTCCGACGAGCAGAAAAAATGGCTGCGCCGTGCCCCCTTCCAGCGCATTCTTCCCAATGAAATCGTGCTGGTTCACGCCACGCAGGACAAGCCCAACTCCTGGGCATACGTCACAAATGTGGACACGGCTACGCATAGCATCAACATGCTGCGGGATAACCAGTTTCTGTGCTTCAACGGCCACACCCACGTTCCGCGCACCTTCATCCGGCACGAAGGGAGCATTCAGGAATACGAATCCGGGGATATCCAGCTTCTCAAAACCAACAAGTACCTTATCAACGTGGGGTCCGTAGGACAGCCGCGCGACGGAGACCCCCGCGCCGCCTACGGCATTCTGGATACGAACGGCATGGTTTATTACCAGCGCCGCGTGGAATACGACCTAGAGGAAGCCCAGCGGCGCATTCTGGCTGCCGGACTGCCGGATATGCTGGCGCGCCGATTGGGGGAAGGAATATAACCCTTCCGCGAATAGCGGCCGGATCTCCAAAGCCGGAAGCTGGAAATGCGGCGCCATTTTGGCGGTTTTTCTGTATTCTCCTGTCCGGAATGTGGGAAAACGTGGAAAGCCACATGTTAGGAAAGGCTCACAAACAAGGATTGCGGCTTGCCTAGCATGCCACAAATCAGTAGAGTTTTGCGCGACGAATGAAGACCTATATCATCAGACGACTCCTTCTCATGCCCCTGACGCTCCTGGGGGTCACCTTTCTCGTCTTTTGCATAACCCGCTTTGTTCCGGGAGGTCCCATTGAACAAATGATGCAGCAGCAGAGCATGAGCGCCCTGTCCGGCCAGAAGGCGGGGTCCCAGCGCGGGGACAATAACCTGAGCGAGGCCGACATGGAGCGGCTGGAAGAGCAATACAGCCTTCAGGAACCCATCGTCACCGCCTATCTGCAATGGCTGGGCGTGCTGCCCAAGAAGATTTCCATTTCCCGCGAGGAATTCGGGGTTATTACCGGTGAGGAGCCGGCAGACAGGGAGGACGAATATGCCGGCATTTCCGACACCCACACCAAAATCAATCTGAACGAGACGGGAGAACAGGTCATCGTCGTGCGGCCGGACAAGGATTCCAAGGAAGTCAAGGATGCTTTCTTTTCCGGGACGCCTTCCCGGAAAGCGGCTACGGAAGGATGGACGGTGGAGGTGGAATCCCCAATGGACCGCGCCGAACGCTGGGCCAGGCGCATGCGGCAGACGGGAAATGAGGGGGCCATTCAGGACAAGGCGAAAGGCTATGCCTGGCGGGCCGTGATGTACAAGACAAGCTTTGACGGCCTGCTCCAGGGCACCATGGGCAATTCCTTCAAATACAATGAACCGGTCTGGGACATGATCAAGGAGCGCATTCCCGTGTCCCTGTACTTCGGCATCCTGAGCGCCATCATCACGTACTCCGTGTGTATTCCCCTGGGCATTGTGAAAGCCATACGGCACAAGAGCCTGGTGGACAACATTTCCTCCGTGCTGATCTTCCTGGGGTACTCCGTTCCCGGCTTTGCGCTGGGCGCCGTGCTCGTGGTGTACCTGGGGGCGCGCTTGGAATGGTTTCCGCTATGCGGCCTTACCTCCGCGGATTTCGCGGACATGGGATTCTGGGAACAGGCGGCCGACCTGCTGCACCACACCGTGCTGCCCCTGATCTGCTACGTGGTCAGCTCCTTCGCCATCACTACGATGATGATGAAGAACAACCTGATGGACAACCTTTCCTCCGACTACGTCCGGACGGCCATGGCCAAAGGCGTGAGCTTCAAGGGGGCCGTGATCAAGCACGCCTTTCGCAACTCCTTCATTCCCATCGCTTCCACGCTCGGCAGTCTGATCAGCCTGATTGTGGCCGGCTCCATGCTGGTGGAAAAGGTGTTCGATATCCAAGGCTTCGGCATGCTGAGCTACCAGGCCCTGATGGACAAGGACTACGCCCTGATCATGGGCACGCTGCTGCTCACCTCCTTCCTGATGGTGCTGGGCAACCTGCTTTCCGACATCATCGTGGCCGCCGTAGACCCGCGCATTAAATTTGAATAACACACATGGTTAGAAAACTGGCATACCTTCTCATCATCCTGGCGGTCCTCACCGCCGCGGGCGAGCTGTGCGGGCTGCTCCTCCCCACGCTGAGCTGGCCCTTCACTGTCTCGCGGGAAATGAGCATGCTTCACATCGTCTGCGCGGACCAGAACAGCAGCGGCCTCCTGATGCCTCAGGGGAAATTCCTGTGGTTCGGCTGGGCCTGCGTGCTGGTCATGGCCGGAGCGGGCCTCTGGATCAGGCTGAAAGGACCGCGCCGGTTCCGCCCCACGCCGATCACCAAAAGACGCCTCCAAAGGTTCAAAAGCATTTCCCGCGGCTACGTCTCCCTGGTCATCCTGCTGGCCCTGACGCTGCTGGCCTGCATGGACCAGTGTCTGGTGGGAAAAAGGGCGCTTCTGGTCATCCAGGATGGCTCCTGGTATTTCCCTGCCATCATGCGCAAGGTGTACAAGGGTTCTACCTTCGGCCAGACCGGGGACTTTGCGGATGCGGAAGCCAATTACCGGGAACTGAAAAAACAGGCGGGACAGCCGGGAAAACCCTCTTTGGTCGTCATGCCCCTCGTCCCCTACGATCCCACGGGAGATTCCACCAATCCCGGTTCGGAAGCCTTGGTCGTGAATGAAGAGGGGCTGGTCTGCGAATCCGATGGCAAACCGTACTCCGGTCTTGCTTCCCGCCTGCACAAGGATGAAGAGGCCCTGCCGCACATCAGCTACAAATTCCGCAAGGGAAAAAAGGTGGACCGCGCCACCGGATGGCTGGAGGACAGGACGGAAGTGTACAGCGCCACCTACGAGAACAACAAGATTGTGGCTGAACACTACAACGGCCCCGGCACCAAGGAGGACTTCCTGAAACAGACGGATGAAAACAAAATCAGCCGCATTTTCTACCACCCGGCCCCGCCCCTCAAGGGCGGCCACCTGCTGGGCACCAACACGCAGGGGGCGGACATCCTGGCCTACCTGTACGGCGGCCTTCAGGTCAACATGAAAGCCGCCATCTTCTACCTGCCCATCGTGTACTTCATCGGCATCACCTTCGGGATGATGATGGGGTATTTCGGCGGCATGTTTGATCTCGGCATGCAGCGCCTCATAGAAATCTTCTCCCAGGTACCCTTCCTTTTCATCATCATGATCATCTCGGATATGGTGCCCCTGCAGATGAAAGGCATGTTCCTGATTATCAGCCTGCTGATCATGTTCGGGTGGATGTCCATGACCTACCAGCTCCGAACCTCCACCATGAAGGAAAAGGCGCGGGACTACGTGGCGGCGGCGCGCGTGGTGGGGGCGTCCACCAACCGCATCCTCTTTGTCCACATCCTGCCGAACCTGGTTGCCATTCTGGTCACGCTGGTGCCGTTCAGCGTCTCCGCCCTGATCCTGGCCCTGGCATCCCTGGACTATCTCGGCTTCGGCCTTCCGGACACCTATGCAAGCTGGGGGCGCCTGCTGAATGACGGCCTTGCGGACCTTTCCGCCTCCTGGGTGGTTACCTCCGCCTTCTCCGCCCTGGTCATCACTCTGCTGCTCGTCACCTTCATCGGGGAGGCCGTCCGCGAAGCCTTCGACCCAAAAAAATTCACCACTTACAAATAAGAATATTCCCTTTTTCACAGACTCCATGCTCAAGCTTTCCGCCATTCTCCGCACGATCCTTGCCTCCGTCTCCGTGTCCCTTCTGCTGACAGCGGGCGCCGGCTGCAAGGATTCCTCCCAATCCCAGGGGGTGGGCTGGCAGCCGAACGTTCCTTTCGGAACCCTGCCGCCGGGTTTCGACACCTTCCCGGAACGGTGGAACAGGCAGATCAACGACAGGCTGGCCAGGGAAGAAGCGGCCAAGCAAAAGGAAATCCGGGAACTCCGGGAAAAATTCTTCAAGGAGGAAGACCCCAAAATCCGTGAAAAACTGCAGAGCAAACTCATCTCCGACGAAGCCGCGCTGTCCGTCATTCACCGGAGACAGAGCGAAGGGGACTATATTAAATTCAAGACTCCGGCGGACATCCCCGCAGACCTCAAATGGGAAGACGGACTGGACAATCCGGAAATAGGCGACCCGAACGCCAAAAAAGGCGGCGTTCTGCGCCAGTGGGCTCCCGGCTCCTACCCGGACACATTCCGTCCCAATGGCCCGAACAGCAACAGCGGATTCCGCGGCCCCCTGTATGATGAAATCATCATCGGCCTCGTCTCCATCCACCCGGTCACCGGAAAAATCATTCCCGGCATCGCCAGAAAATGGGCGGAATCCGCGGACAGGCGCACCGTCTATTTCGAACTGGACCCGGACGCCCGCTATTCGGACGGGGCCAGGGTCAAGGCGGTGGACCTGCTGGTAAACATGTACATCCGTACCTCGGAACACAGCCGTGACGTTTTTTACAACAATTTTTACTACCAGAACGCCTCCAACATCACCATTTACGACGACAGCCGCTTCTCCGTCACCCTTCCCTCCCCCAAGCCCCTGCTGCCCTACTACTGCACCCTGTTCATCCCGTCCCCGCCGCATTTCTACTGCGAGTTCGGCCCCAGCTATGTGGAACGCTACCAGTGGCGCGTGCCTCCCACCACCGGGGCATACGTGGTGAAGCCTGACGGCATCATCCGCGGGCGGCAGGTCATCCTCCAGCGCATTCCGGACTGGTGGGGCAAGGACAAGAAGTTCACGAAGTACATGTATAACGTGGACCAGATCGTGTACAACTTCATCGGGGAACCGTCCAAGGCCATTGAACTCTTCCGCATCGGGGAGCTGGACGTGCTGAACATCACAAAGCCGGAACTGTGGCACGAACGCATGGAAATCCCGGAAGTCCACAACGGCTACATCAACCGCAGCACATTTTACACCATCTATCCTCGGCCGCCCACGGGCATCTTCCTGAACACATCCAAGCCGCCGTTCAACGATCTCAACGTTCGCCTGGGCTTCCAGCACGCGCTGAATATCCAGAACATCATTGATATCACATTCCGGGGAGATTACCAGCGCCTCAATTCCTACGATTCAGGCTTCGGTAAATTCACCAATCCCTACATCAAGGCGCGGTCCTACTCTCCGGAACAGGCGCGCACCTTCTTCGCCAAGGCAGGCTACACCATTCCGTGTCCGGACGGCATTCTCCGCAAGCCGGACGGCACCCGTCTGACCGCCGCCATCACGTTCCCCAACTCTTCTCCAACCCTGGCCTCCACACTGGGCAAGCTGAAAGAAGACGCCCGCAAGTGCGGCCTGGAAATCCAGCTTGACCCGCTGGACTCCACCGTAGCTTTCCGCAAGATCATGGAAAAGCGCGCCCAGGCCTCCTTCATGGCCTGGGGATTCACTCCGCCCCACCCCATGAACGAGCAGGGCTTCCATTCCCGCTACGCCTACGACGAACGCGGCAGCCTCATCACGTACACCAACAACATCACCGCCTATGCGGACAAGGAGATGGACAAGCTGCTGGACGACGAAACGAACGCCGCCACGGAAGACGAACTGCAGAAAGCCACCTGGAAAGTGCAGCAGAAAATTCATGACGAAGCCCTGTGGGTGCCCTGCTGGACCACGGAATTCATCCGCCTGGGCTATTGGCGATGGGTCAAATGGCCCAACAGCGCCACCACGCAATTCTGCCATCCGGTCGTCTTCGACCCCATGGAAAGCTACCTGTACTGGGTGGACAACGACGTGAAGAAAGAAACGCTGGAAGCCAAGCGGGAGGGCAGAACCTTCGAGGAAGTGGACGCCGTATACGACCAGTACCGCTTCCTTGACTCCATCGACAGCCTGGACAACAAGGACGGCGCGGACAAACTGCCTTCCGTCCCCGCCATCCCGGAAAACGGCGTCACTCAGGAAGAACCCCCTACCACGGAAAAATAACAAGTGAGCGAACCCCTGTTGGAAATCAAGAACCTGGTCACCGGATTCGAGACGGAATCCGGCCTGCTGAAAGCGGTGGACGGCGTCAGCTTCACCGTCCCCAAGGGCTCCTGCGTAGGCATCGTGGGGGAATCCGGCTGTGGCAAGAGCGTCACGGCCATGTCCATCGTCCGCCTTCTGCCCCAGCCCATGGGGAAAATCCTGGACGGGGAAATCCTGTTCCAGGGACGCGACTTGGTCCAAGCCAAGGAAACGGACATGCACGGCATCCGCGGCAGGCACATCGGCGTCATCTTCCAGGAACCCATGACGGCCCTGAACCCCGTGCACAGCATAGGGCGGCAAATCGGGGAATCCCTGATGCTCCACCGCGGCCTGAACGCCAGGGAAGCGCGCGACGCCGCCATCCAGCTCCTGCAGCGCGTCCGCATTCCCGCTCCGGAACAGCGCGTGGACGAATTCCCGCACCAGCTCTCCGGCGGCATGCGCCAGCGCGTCGTCATCGCCATCGCCCTGGCCTGCCATCCGGAACTCATCATTGCGGACGAACCCACCACGGCGCTGGACGTCACGGTGCAGGCGCAGATACTTTCCCTGCTCAAGGACCTTCAGGCGGAAATGGGCTCCTCCTCCATCCTCATCACGCACGACCTGGGCGTCATCGCCCAGAGCTGTGACTCCGTCGTGGTCATGTATGCCGGACGTGTGGTGGAAAAAGCCCCGGTCCGGGAACTCTTCTCCAATCCGCTCCATGCCTATACCAGGGGGTTGCTGGCCTCCATCCCGCAATTAAGCTCCGTGCGCAAGACCAAGCTGCCCACCATCCCCGGCCAGGTGGCCTCCATTGCGGACTTCGTGCCCGGCTGCCGCTTCTGCCAGCGGCAGGGCGTGCCTGCGGAGGAACTGACGGAACGCCCGCCCCTGGTGGAAGTGACCCCCGGGCACTTCGTGGAAGCCTGCCCCCGCTGCGCCAACCTTTAACCCCTCCTTTGCCATGCCGGAACCACTCTTGCAAGTCAACAACCTGAAAATGTACTTTCCCGTCCGCTCCGGGATCTTCCTGCGCCAGGCGGGCTGGGTGAAGGCGGTGGACGACGTCTCCTTCAACATCTATCCAGGCGAAACGCTGGGGCTGGTGGGGGAATCCGGCTGCGGAAAATCCACCATCGGCAAAAGCATCGTGCGCCTGCTGAAGCCTACAGGAGGGTCCATCCAGTTCAACGGCCAGAACATTGCCACCCTTTCCCAGCGCAAAATGCGGCCCCTGCGGCCCCACATCCAGATGGTCTTCCAGGACCCTGCGGAATCCCTCAACCAGCGGCAATCCATCGGGCAGATCGTGGCGGAACCCTTCGTCATCCACCGCATGGGCACTCCGGCGGAACGCCGGGAATGGGTGCGCGGACTGCTGGACCGCGTGGGCCTGCCGGACAGCGCCATCGACCGCTTCCCCTTTGAATTTTCCGGCGGCCAGCGCCAGCGCATCGGCATCGCCCGCGCCCTCACGCTGAACCCCAGCCTCATCATTCTGGACGAACCCGTCTCCGCGCTGGACGTGTCTGTACAATCCCAGGTGCTCAACCTCCTCCTGGAACTCCAGGAGGAACGCAAGCTCTCCTACCTCTTCATCGCCCATGACCTGGCAGTGGTCAAACACATCTCCGACCGCGTGGCCGTCATGTACCTGGGAAAAATCGTGGAAATGTCAGACGCGGAAACCATCTACCAGGCGCCCACACACGCCTACACCAAGGCCCTGCTGGACGCCATTCCGGAACCGGACCCCGCCAAAGCCAACACGCACCAGCCGCTGCCGGGGGACGTGCCCTCCCCCATCAACCCGCCGCTTGGTTCCGCCTTCGGCCACCGCATCCAGCACCCCGCCTACCCGGAAACCGTGGGAGCGGACCTGACGCCCGTGGAAATAGAACCAGGCCACTGGGTAGCCCCGGACCCCTGCTCCTTGGAGCCGGAAGACTGGGACAAACTCCGCCAGAGATAAAACTCCGCCGGAAAATTAAAAGGAGAGCTGAACGCCAGAAAAACTGTCTTTTTGACGGAAAATTTCTCTTACCCTCCTTGTTTCCTGCAAGCATTCCCCCGCCCCGGCATTTCTGCTCCCCCTCCCGCGATGGAAAACCCTTCCCGAAACATAACGGAACGAGAATTTTCGCCAGCCGGGAAAAACACCCGCAAACAGTAAAAACTCCGAACCACCGGACCAAAGCTTAAAAAGAGCGGAGCCGTCCGTCCGGCAATATTCTGAAAAACTACTCTGTTTTCATCAGCAGGCTTTTCCAATTCTCCAAAATCCGGAATGGCATGACAGCCGGAACTTTCCGGGAAAGCATCCCGGAAAAAAGAAAAACAATAGAATCCGGCCTCCGCGCGAAACTGCTTACACGTAAATCCGCGGAACACGAGAACTGATGCTGGTCAGCACGTTGCTGGGGATGGTATTGGCGCGGCGCGTCAGCTCCTCCCAGCTCACATTGGGCCCCATGATCTCCACCAGGTCACCGGTATTCACCTGGTCCATGTACGTTACATCCACCATGATCTGGTCCATGGTAATGCGTCCCAGAACGGGGCAGTACTGGCCGTTGATATACACACGCGCTCCCTGATTGGACAAATACTGAAGATAGCCGTCCGCATAACCGATGCCGATAGTCGCTACCTTCGTGCAACCCTTGGTGATATAACAATGGTTGTAGGAGACGCCGTGATTGCCCGGCAATGTACGTATCAAAGTAATGCGGCTGTAGAGCGTCAGCGTGGGGCGCAGTTCCTTGTTGTGGGGCGACGGCATGGGAGAATACCCGTACAGAATTCTCCCCAGTCTCACCATGTTGGCACAGGGCACCTTGTAATTGAATACGGCCGCGCTGCTGCACAAATGGCGGAACTTGTACTCGTGGCCCTTGGAAAGTTCATTCACCGCCTCCGCAAATCCGCTGATCTGACCGTGCGTAAAGGAAATATCGTCCGATGCCGCGGAAAGGTGGGAAAACACGCCTTCCAAATCCAGGAAGGAGAATTGCTTAAGCCTTTCGGTAAGGCCATGCAGTTCGCTGGGCAGAAAACCGCTGCGCCCCATGCCGGTATCCACGGCCAGATGGACATGCACGGGCTTGTTGTACAGCCTCCCCAGGGAATTGAAATGTTCCGCCTCCTCCATGCTGGAAAGGGCGGCGCGCCAGCCGTTCAGGACAATTTCCTCCCGTTCTCCCGCAAAACAGGGACCAAGAATGAAAGGGCACGTTTTGGCCCCAGCGTCCCGCACCCGGCCGGCTTCCGCCACGGTCGCCACCCCGAAAAAAGCGCAGCCCTCGTCGTCCAGAGCCTTCACCACGCCTTCCAGACCGTGTCCGTAAGCCTCCGCCTTCACAATGGCCATCAAACGGTGGTCCGGCATGATGCGGCGGACGACATTCAGATTGTGCTTCAATGCACCAGTATCAATCTGGGCCCATGCTCGGGGTGGGCTTGTGCAACTCATGCCCGGAGTTTAAAAAGACGGCGGATATTCTACAAGCCGGAATTCAGCCACCATCCCCCTTTCCCGGAAAGAGCACTGGAAAATATTGATAATTAATAACTTGATAAAATGAAGAAGAAAATCTTGAGAAGAGGAAAGTATACATGCCGTGCCTGGGAATTCCGGGAGGCCCGACAGTAGAAAAAGTAGCCTTGGATAGAAACATTCTTCTCTCTTGGGAAAATCCTCCAAGCCACAGTTTCAAAAAATCCAGGCAGTCACTCCCAGCCTTTGATTGGATGTAAGAGGCGGCAGACTTTCCTTCATCTCGCCGGCTTCATCATGGCCAGCAACATCCTTACGAAGCGCTACCTCCCCCAAACAATTGTCAGTATGGACACCCGCCGTTGAAAAACACAGAATGACAGTACCCCAGCCCTCCGGAAGAACGAGGGGGCTTTTTCCCGGTCAGTGAAGTTGATCCGCCTATTCAATTTCCCTTCCCCTGGAAAGCCGTTATGTGCCAAAATCATGGCAAGAGGAAAATTCCCGTCCCCTATGGTTCAGGATACAATAGCACGGCATTATCGCCAGGGCAGCGCTGCCCTTCCCCTTTAACGGAAAACGCTCATCTCCCAATTCATTAATCTTGAAACTGCAGTAGAATCATTTTCTCCGGCAACGGAATGGAAATCATCTGCGTGATGAGAAACTGCAAATCCATTGGCATGACGGGTATCGTTCTTCTCCAATATGTATGATCATGGTCACTTTCCATTGGGACAAAATGACCGCAGCCATCTTTGCTTTTTCTATTGGCCAAATCTTCTTCCGATGGGAAATTCAGCATTGCCGGGAGATATGCGCAGGAAAAGGGAAAGTAACACTATGAAATGGATACACTAGGTCCTGCACACGCCTGCAAGCGTAAAATCCTGCGCCAAAAACATCCCTCCATTTGAAATCTACACGGCGATGCGCCGTTCCGTCCTATCGCAATAAATGGAATAAACCAGGTAATCGGAAATCCTCCGTGTAGGCACAACAACTCACCAAAGCACCGGCCCGATTCCCTTCGCGCCAAGTGTACACAGTAATTTCCTTTCAGGAACAGAGGTATTTTCATGTTGATCATTAATAGAGGGCTTCAGTCGGAAACAGATTTTCCCTGCATGAGAAAAATCAATCCTTCCGGCTATTTTTCCCCGTATAAAGACAGTTCCTACCAAAGAGCAAGGAAAGAAAAAACTTTGATCATTTTCATCCGACTTCAAAAAACTCCTTGCCAATTCCCAAACCCTCCGATATATTTTTTCCGCACCATAGACGCGCGGTTAGCTCAGTGGTAGAGCACATGCTTCACACGCATGGGGTCACTGGTTCGAAACCAGTACCGCGTACCATCTTCATAAACACCTCGGAATCAAGCATTCCGAGGCGTTTTTCTTTCCCAAAACTGCTCAACTAGCACCCATACTAGCACCTTGTTTTTCCTGATTCACCCTTGTTTCGGGTTGTCCAGTTCGCTTGACAAGCTGCTTTCCTTTGGCGTTCTTCTTCGCTGATAACTTCCCTGCACGAACGTGCTTTGGATCGGCTTTCAACCAATCTAATCCCCATTTGCGAAGTAAATCCCTTATCTTGGAACTTCTCTTTGATGGGAAAAAAATCCAATGAGCACTATGCCGCAAAACAGAAGATTTTACTTCTTCCAACTGTTTCATCGGAGAAAGGTTGGATAATCCGACATCCTTCTGATAGGGAAATTTTTGTAGCCATAACTCGCAAAACATTTTTTTCGTAATAGGCTTTCTCTGAATCACAATATCTTGAAAATGAGTATGTATTAACTCAGAAAGTATGCATTTTATAGCATGCCATTCCGCTTCTTTCTGATCAATGTTCTCGGATAAGGCGTATTTATAATCTTCTTCTGCCGGAGAGTCATTTTGTCCTCTCAAAGGGGTATCAAAGGCATTCCCATCATCCTCACCGAGAAGAGCAAGCCTCCTATATTGACGGATTTTATCTTCAGATAATCGTCCCAAATATCTGCATACTTTCCTCAAATGAATTAGATTTTCAAGCTGACTTTCAATCTCTATATCTGACTTCCAACGAACGGTCGAAAAAAATTGTTTCTCAGTCTCGACCTTTTGAGTCGCAGACATAGTCAATGAAGCCTTTCCTACTGCAATAATAGGAGTGCATGCCTTTGCTACTTTTGAAAAATTTCCATTTACAAGATCTGTAGCAAACATGGAATGAACCAGATTTTTCTTATCCATTATTCTCTCACGAAGTAAAGATTCTTCTTCTGTTTCCGGAGTCTCTCGATTCTCAGAAGCAGTCAGAATTTTTCGGATTTCTTCCGAAGAAATAATTGTCAAAATTTCCTTCACCAAGGGAAGTAAGACACCTCTTTGATCAAAGAGAGATGCTCCTTTTTTCCCTCTATTGGCTACCACATTTTGTATTGGCAAGTAAGAATCAAATAATCTCCATGCTGGGGCTTCATATTCCAAGGACAAGACCTTCTTCCCATCGTGGCGGCAGGAAATGTATGTGGTCCGTTTCACTCGACGCTCCTTTACAAGCCGGACTGTCATGCTCAAAGGTAATCTATCTCCAGATTCCATAGTTAATGAACCTTATCACAACAGGAAATGGCGGCAATTATCAATTTAGAACAATATTCCACGTTATCTATATAAACTGTTTATTATAATTGTTTTGCATAAAAAAATCATTTCAAAATATTGTGCTATGCAAAGCCCAGTTATAATTTTTCCTTCGGACCATGTAAAACACTCCCATGTCCATTAAAAACGACATACACAAAAGGAGTGTTAACACTTCTGAAATAGACTGGGCAACAGTACCTCAGGTTCTGTCCCTTGGCCTTATCGGACGAACGACACTCTATCGGCTCATGCAACAAGGCGAGGTCAAATCCCGTCTCGTGAAAACGAGCAAATACGCCGTCAGTGGACGACGATTAATCCATGTCCCATCGTTTCTAGAGTTCATAGAACGATCAGAGGAAGGAATCTCAGAAAACAACAAAACAAATAAACCATCAACACAACATGAAGAATAACCATTCCGCATCATCTCATCAGTCTTTCCGTGATGGCCTTTTTTCGGGCCAAACAGACAGAATAGCAGACATCTCCTCTGCACTCTGCGACAAAGCACAAAACCTCGGCAGTTGCCTTGGTATTCCATTCATCCCGCAGATCACCATCGACAAGCTAGAAGTCGTCATCGCCCTTCGATTCCCGGTTATCCGGGGTACCGAAGATATCTACGAACACATGAAGTCCCTTGCGCATAAAGCCAGTGGTTGCCGAACCTATGACCCCACTCGCAGTCTCCTTCACGGAGAAACTACCCCGAGAGGATTTCATGAAGACTTGGAACCGCCAAGGAACCCAGCATTCAAAAGAGTCCGCAAAGCCAAAACCTCCATGCACATTCAATGTCGCAAGCAGAACCGCAGCTTCTCTCCGTTGGTTCGGCCCATGCTGCCTCGACAGTTTGCCGGGCTCTGGCCTACTAATAGCAAAACAAAACTGCCTCCATCTCTCCATACTTGTCGGCGCATCCAACTGGATTGGGTTGAAGAGATTCCCGTTGACAAGATCTTCACACCCCGCACTTACCTGGAAGCTGTCTTCATCCTCGATTTGAATGTCAACAGAGCTTTGGCTCATCATCCATTCCTGACGCAACCAAGCCTCAGAGATGAACAGATAATGACGGCGTTCTTTCCTAATCCGGAAGTAAAGCTATCTACTGTCGACAATTTCTGCGATCCAAAACTTCCTCAGGAAGCCATCATTCAGGCCTTGGAAAATACGATCCATGTCCAGATGTCCGTACTATATGCCGATCTAGTGCGAGCTCTTGCTGAAGTCCCGGATTTTCCTCTCAGCAAAGTTCCTCCCTCTACATGGCAGCAAGCTTTCAGCTGGTCAAAGCTATCTTCCTTGGAAGTCAACCGGCATCTCGAAGTTGATGATGCGCCACGTACCGTCCGAGCCATGGAATTGCCTTTCCATGCATCTATTCGAAATTATCGAACACGGTACCATGCCCTGATGGAGGAAGGCATTTCCCGCCACCCATCTTTTGATCATGAACCTATGTCCATTGGCGGCATCCTAAGGCAGGGGAGCAAAGGAAAGAGGAGTCCCAGTGTTGCGGTCAAAATCTATCCGAAAGGGATGTGTCTCATTCGTATGGAACTGCTTTTCTGCGGATACGAAGGACTCTGCTGTGATATGCCCAAAGATTTATTGCGAAGCATTACGGCATCACTTCCGGAAGGCCTTGTCGATGTCATCCTGAGAGTCTGTTTTTATTCACAACGCTCTTTTGACAGGCTTCTCCTTAAGATGCCGATGATCAAGACACCCAATATAGAACAACTTGCATCCTTCTGCCAACAGCTTCGGGCAGAATGCTCTGAGAGCGAAGACAAGGACATTCTTGAACGCATTATTTCAAGGGTAGTGTCTCGTTTCGCTCTGGACATGACTCTAATCGACGATCCAGGAATGAATAGCATGTTACGTCGACTGACGAACAGAGGCTTATTCATTCGCAAAGGGAGCACTGCCGCTCCCCGGTACTTCCCTAAATTCAATAATAATCCCCATCAGGACAACCAATCAAACTAACATGAACACCACCACCTTATCCAACTCATCGATCTCATCCATGGACAATACCCACATTGCGGATTCGCAAAAATTACCCCAAGCCAGGCGCCTGAATTTGTATAGCCAAAAACACAAAATCCACTACTGCCTGGACTCTCCTTGCAAAAAAGGAATCTGGTTTTCTCTTGAAGATCTTCATAAGGCACTCGAACCTGAAGGCATATTTCTTGATGAATGGGATTTCTTCCGTCTGTTCTACGGTGAATGGACATATGGTTCATTGGAAAATAGTTGTTTACCGCGTGATAAAAATTATGTGCCAATTGTTTCTTACAATCGGGCAAGAGAAATTTTCAGGCGGAAATTCATCCAAACGCGCATCAGGAATTTAAACCCGAAGTATGATCCCTATCAGAAACTAAAAGATATTTCTGACGACATCGTTTGCAAACTCAAGGACACAGAACTTCCTGACAGCTGTAGATCGTATCGTTTGGACACCTCAAGTTCGGGGCTTCCTATATTTTGCTACCAACAACTTGGTACTTCAGAATGGTGGGTTGAAAGCGATTTTATCTTTCAAACGTGTGTCAAAAATATGACGCCATCTGAATTTTGCACAAAATTTGGAATACTGGGATGTAGATCTAGCAGGAAGAAAATATTACTTCATTTCCAGTCACTTATTTCGATGTTAAGTAGTATAGAGCTATATTCCAAGGAAGCCTACATGGCATTAGATCAGCTGAGACGGAGAATGGATTTTCTAATGCATAATCATATCACAGCACCGTAACATTCATCTCCTCCCCCGGAAGGCTTTGCCTTCCGGGGCAAGCGGCGAGCATACGCCTCAATGGTTCAATGTTACGATATGGGTCACATAGTTACAGCCGAGCGAAGCGAAGGCTGTAACTATGTAGACGTAAGGAGCAAGGCGAAGCCGGTTGAATCGATGGAGAGGCGGCTTGCTGCATCTGGAAGAGGCTGGATTCCCGAACTCAGTCAATTCATCTTCAGGAGAGTCCTGATATCTTCGATTATGTATCATATATAATACATAATTTTTGTTTTTGCTTACTATATGGTACATATCTCTCTCATGAAAACCACATCCCCATTGCCAGAGCCTGTACCAGCAGGCAGGCTATGGGCGCACTTTCACCACGTCACGTAACATACCCATCAGGAGCTAAAAAAATTAACATGCCACCATGAGCTTGTCACAATGACAAGCTCACGATGGCTATTGATTACGCAAAAGCCGGAGTTGGTATTCCGGCCGGGGTAGGTGCAGCTTCATCTCGTGCCTGAGTTTCCATGTGCACTTCGACAGGGGGCTGCACATGGGTATCGGCTGTTGCCTCATCTGCCACAGCAGACTCGACAACTTCTTCTGACTTTGCCTTGCTGACTTTCTCACTAATGCGGTCTCTGTAAGACACCGCACGCTGTTTGGCTCCTTTCACAAGGCCCCAGGATGACTTGATGCCTTTGTAGACACCTCCCTCCAGCGCATGACCCATGTGGCGTGTGACTTCACACGCAATAAGGGACATAGCGGCTGTAACGACGATGCTGGCTTCGACAACATTCGTGATGCTGTCCGTAACGGGATAACTTTGTTTCGTATTCATAATATAATATGTTCGAGTGTTAATTACTCTCATCAAGTATACATAGCACGAATACGCCTGTAATTTCAGGAAATCAGTGCGGGAAGGCAGCACTCATAGCCTTCCGGGAAGCCTGCTTGGCCTGGCAGTCACCATCCATCTCTCCCACCCTTCCGGCGAAATCTCCCGAAGCAGGCGTGCTCATGACCCGGGGAGGTTGGACGCGTTTGCCTGCGAGCCTGTCGGAAGACTTCAGGTCGTCCGTTGCCTTTTGCAGGATTGCGGCGATCTTCATCATGCGGTCAGGGTTCATGAGACGATTGTACGATGCGTTGAGAGTGGAGGCAATCCCGGCCTGCTTCGCGAGTGCCGGGGTAGGAGGAACGGGTTGCGGCGCTGGCTGAGCCGGAGGAGTCTGTGTTGGTGCGGCGTAGGGCGGCCTTACCTGCTGGTTCCTTGCAACCCCGGGCCAGTAGTGTCCGTAGAGAGTCTGCCAGTTCTTGATAGCCTGCGGCGAGATGGTTTCTTTATCATCCTTGGGTATGCTGCCCTCGACTTTCAACTGCTTCGTGTAAGACTCAAGCTGGTTGCGGAAACGCTGAATCTCCTTTGACTTCTCAGGATCAAACGGCGCATTCTTGAAAGCCTCGAAGGTTTTCTGCATTCCGTCTGGTGCGTCAACGTCAATTCCCTGATACCGTCCGTAATCCTTGAGTCGCGCCAGGTTTGGTGCTACTTCACCGGGCTCGTAGCCGAAGTAAACATTAGGTATGGACAGGTTGTGTTTCTTGGCCTGTTCTTCGACTTTTGCCTGTCCTTTGTCCGTATATTGGTTCAGGGCATGCCTAAGCTCGTGGTCCCCGGTAGCATATTGATCTGGCGTAATTTTATTTACCTCTTCGATTCCTTTAGGCCCCATTCGTTGCACTGAATATCCATTAATCTCCCTGTCTTGTGGAGACACAGAGTCTCTCTGTTTTATATCATCATAGTTTCTGATAAGAGATCCAACATTAAAAGTATACTTACCGGGCACGCCGAGCGCTAATGTTTGACTTCCGTGCATAGTAAAGAGTGCGTTCCCGTAATTAGCGTCATTATCTATGGGAAGATTTGCACTACTTAGAGGAGCGAGATAACCATCAGAGTTTCGAACTTTATTGATCTCATTAATTCCTCCGAATGGTTTCCCGTTGTACATCGGATTCGTCGCCTTATCCCGGGAGTAGCGCAGATAGTCGGCAGGATTGATATACCCGCTTTTGCCATACGGAGGTAGCATACCAGCGGCCATAGGAGCAGCTGGACCATATTTGTTGTTGAACTCTATGCGTTCCTGCGTAGTCGTGGGCTGCTTCACGGGAGACAACGGCTGTACTGTCGGACGAGAAGGGCTGCTCGTTGAAGCTGCCTTCGTCCTCCCTGCTATTTCCATAAGTCGTTCATACGACGATTTCATGACCTACATTGTACGGCTGAACAGATGCCAAGTAAAAAGAAATAATCACCCCAGGAACCGTAGTGGTTCCTAGGTGATTATTATAACGCGTGTGGCCTCTCTACGACTATAAAAAAGCTCATCACAAGAATGATGAGTGTAGCGATAGCAACAAGCATGACCCACGCCGGAACTTTCTTTTTCCAAATGTCTTTCATAATAAAGAATCTCCTTTCTCAAGTCTATATAACGCCCGGGAGGACGGTATTTCACTATGTAGCGATATTGCCATGGGATAGCAATATTGTTTCGCGAGAATGAGATAACTGCGATTCACATGGGCAATAAAAAGCCCCGGTTCGAAAACCGGGGCGCTGGTCAATCCTTGTAATAGGCTTCAGGGAACCATGACCTTATATCGTCATTCAGATGCTTCCTCTTTTCGACCTCTCTCTTGGCATCGTAATACCTGAGCTCAAACTCATGCGCTCCTGAAATTGCGTTCATAAACCGCACCCATCTTTCTGAGTGTAATGGAACAGGAGGAGGGGACGCCGGGGGAATAACTTTCGTTCGCTCCTGTGGAGCAGAGACGGGCTCTTCCTCTCGATCTGTATCCGAAGTGCGTTTGTTGTCGCTCATACGAATCACCTTTTTGCGGTCCGTACTCACAACAAAAACCCTGCGTATAGTCCGACAAAAACCAGAACTGTCCTTCAGTTTTGCCTCTATTCCTACTTCCCACAGGTCTTTGTATGGCGCACATGCCTCAAACGAAAGAACATCTCCTTCTACACCGAACAAAGACTTGAATGCGGCCTTAGCCAATTCGATAGCCTGCTCCGCGTACGTCGATAGAAAACTGCTATTTTCACTCATACTGTAAAATCCAATTGCCCGGCCCGCAGGATTTACGGGCCGGGCTGTTTAGTATCATGAAGCCACCAGAGTATATGGACACTGGAAGTTATTCTTCGTCGTCAACGACGGTGATGCCTGGAGCATTCCCTCCCGGAACCGGAGCATCCGGCGGGAATCCCGCCACAGCCTTCGGAGTCACAGCTTTCGGCGCAGGAGCCGGGCCAGAGGGAATATCCGGTTCTTCCTCGTCAACACCGGCCAGGGCCTCTTCGTCGGTCGGATTGCGGAACTCCTTGAGCAGGTCGCGCATGATCTTCACGCGATAGGCGCGAGGCATTCCGAGGATGTTCGTATTGCCTACCGTGATGATGCAGCCGTGTTTGGCGACAAAACGGATCTCCTGGGCGTACGTAGGCTCATCTGCGACTTGCGCCGGGAAAGCGGCGAAGAACTGACGGTTCTGCGGGTTGCTGATGTCCGTCCAGACATAGGACTTGCGTTGCGCGGCCAGGTAGCACAGAGCCCCGATTGTTTCGTCCTCTGCGGCACCTTCCGGGAGTTCGATGAGCTTGGCGTTCCTGTGAACCATATCGAGGATACCCCTGCGCATGGCATAGAACATGCCGGCGAAGTGGCCTTTCATGGAATTATGGGACACCCATTCGGCTCCCTTCGAGATCGCGTCAAGCAATGGCCCGGAGCGCAGGATCAGCGTATCCGGGTCCATCTTGATGACGACGCCGTCTGTATTTCCGTCGTCGTCACAGGCATTGACCATGCACTGCAATTCGCCGCGAATACACTCGGCGCCGTTGAGATTGACCCCACGGTCAAATTCAGTCTGGTGATAATGCACCCCGGCCATTTCTTCCAGCCCGTCGGCGAGCTTCCGGGGAATCGGGTCGCTCTTGTCGTCGAACAGGTGAATATTGGCGAGAGGAAGCGTATGACGTGCCTGCTCGATGGTGAATGACGAGGCTCGGCAGGGAGCGCTGCGCTTTTCACAGGATGGGGGAAAATCGTTCTGCGCTCCTCCGGGTGCGACGCCAATCCCGCCTCTGGTCAACCTGTTCCGTCTGCTGCATGCCGCCGACCACTTCTGCCGGGACGATGAAAATGCCGAAGACTTGCGATTGCTCCTCGCTCCCGGTTCTTCCCTGGGGGGCGCCCGCCCCAAGGCATCGGTCAAGGACAAGTCCGGCCAGCTTTGTATCGCCAAGTTTCCCCGGCTCGATGATGAATACAACATCGTTGCATGGGAAGCCGTCGCCTTGTCTCTGACCTCCAAGGCCGGGCTTCAAGTCCCGCGTTTCGAACTGGAAAAAATAGCTGACAAGGATGTCCTGATCGTCTGGCGTTTTGATCGCACCCATGAACAGCGAAGAATCGCGTACCTGTCGGCCATGAGCATGCTGGGAGCCCGGGATAACGAACAGCACAGTTACCTCGAAATCGTAGATGCCATACGCCAGTATGGCGTGGCGCCCAGGCAAGACTTGCGTCAGCTATGGCAACGGATCGCCTTCAGCATCATGATTTCCAACACGGATGACCATCTTCGGAATCACGGATTCTTTCAGACCGGGGGAACAGGGTGGTCTCTATCGCCACTGTTTAACGTAAACCCCACTCCCATGGATATACGCCCCCGCTGCCTCAATACGGCTATCGACTGGGAAGATACATCCGCCTCTCTGGATGTCCTCCGCAGTATTGCTCCCGAATGCGGAATCAAGACCTCTGAAACGAATGACCTGTTGGAACCGATTGCCCGGGCAGTCAGCCAGTGGCGACATGCGGCAGAATTATTCGGCATCAGCAAACAGGAACAGGATCGCATGGCATCAGCCTTCGAACATAAAGATGGTTATGCTGGGGTATCAGCGTAAGCCATTCTCACCCTTCCTTCGCCGCCCTCTCCATTGTACTCAACTCCCGTGTCCGTCTTCGATCGGACAATGTCTACGCCGCTTCCGATAGCCGCAGTCAAAGCTTGTGCTGACAGGAATCATTTGAGAGACTCGTGTAAGTGAAAGATCTGCCGCAATGCCATATCGTCGCTGGCCCCAATGGGGCGGGCAAAACGACGTTTGCCATGGAGTACCTGATGAATGAGACGGAATGTCGCTCCTTTATCAACGCGGACATGATCGCCCAGGGGTTGTCGCCCCTTGATCCGGCGGCTGCCCAAATCACGGCAGGAAAACTTTTTCTGGAACAACTCGGCAGACATCTCACCCGGAGGGAAAGTTTCTGCTTCGAGACGACTCTTTCCGGGGCCTCTTACCTGCATCGTGTGCGGGATTGGCAAAGAGATGGATGGCGAGTCTTTTTACACTACCTCTGGATCCCGGATGTAGAGTTTTCTGCGTTGCGGGTGCAGGAACGGGTTGCGCAAGGCGGCCACGATATTCCATACAATGCCATTTTGCGACGTTATGACAAGAGCATCAACAATTTGTTTCGTTTTCTCACCATTTGTGACGAGACAATGTGTTACGACAATTCCCGGTTGGAACATTCTCTGATTTTCTCCATGGCAGACGGCGTTCTTGCCATCGAAGATGAAGTACGATACCAATGCATCAGGCAACAAGTACGTCCATGAACAATCAAACTCCCATCTCGGAAACTGCCCGCCGGGGACTCAATGCTCTCCATCGAGCTGTCAGAAAAGAAGTGGAAAAGAAGAGCAAGCTTGGACAGTATGTTATTATTTCCCGTCAGGGAAAAACGGTTCGCATACTGGCGGCGGATGCTCTCCGGGAGGCGGATAATGCCCAGCACTCCGCGCGATAGAAGTTTTCTTGATTTCCTGCCCTGTTTTCCTCTTCCGAGGCAATTTTTCGATGTTTTATAAACAGGGTTGGGCTAGAGGCTGTGGTGATAGAGGCTTAGTGATTTCCCGGAAAAAGGCTCAATAGTCGGGAAGATTTTTGGTCAGAGTTCCCACAAGCCAGGGTGGAGACGTCATCTCGACATTTATCTCGTTGTCTGGTGATTTCTGAATCTGATTGTTTCAGATGACGTACGGCATATCGATGTTTACGGACCAGCTAAAAAAAGTAATTTTTGGCTCGGTGTATTGGTTCATCTCGTCGAGGAGGAGCTGCTGAGTCTGGTAGTTCACCTGGCGCTGGGCGTCCGTATAAGCGATGCCTGTGGACGAGGAGAGTTGGAATGCGGCTGCCTGGTCTTTAATGAAGTCGTTGAGTGCATATGCTGACAGGTACTGATGAGATGCCCGACGAGGGAACCTTCGGCACTTGTCATATTCCAATTCCACTCTGTTTCATAGGAAAGAAAATCCGGAATCGGAAACCGGAACCTTTGTATGACAGCTAAAAAACAGCTCTCCTTCATGATGAAGAAGAGCTGCTGAATGTCGGCCTTATCCGTCCCTGGCTTCCAGCGTCCTGACGATTGCTTCGGCTCCACGCTTGTACACGGTCACGGCCAACAGCTCTCCGTCTCGAAAGACAGCCCAGAAGCGGGTGCCCTTGTACTTTTCAATCGTCAGCATCAGGCAACACCTCCTTTCCGGGATGATGGCGGGACTTGAGCAGATGTCTCAGTACGGCCCCGATGTTGGCTTCATACATGTCCCTCGTGTGCTTGTTGCAGGCTATGGCGTACAGGCACCGGGCATCAAGAATGTCGATGGCTTCACCGCAGAGCCGGATGCAGCTTTCCTGGATATCCAGTTCCGTCTCCGGAATCGGCGAATCCAGCAGGATGCTTTCGTCTTCGTCCAGAGACTTCTGCTGTTCTTCCGTCAATTCCGGGAGATTCACCAGAGCCGTCATGGACGGGCCGTGAATCGTCAGCTTGCTCAACCCCAGTGAGAGAGCGTTCTGATGTCTGCTGTAAAGCGACACCGCCTTCTCGATCCGGGCCAATAGCTCCATGTCCAATTCCAGATACACATACGGAGCGTCCGTATCATATCCGCTCGTGGAGCGCAGTTGCGCGATGATGGGAATCGTCTTCATATCTCATTCCTTTCCTGTCAGAGTTACTTGCGGAAGAAGGCGATGACGCCTAGGATCAACAGCACGGCGAGCAGGTACGGAGCCACGGCCACCAGAGCCGACAGGATGCCGACGACAATCGGTCCCAGCAGACACAGCAGTACGAGCGCCGCCAGAGCAATGAGGAGGTCTTTCATGTTCATGGCCGTACCTCATGCGGGAACTCTTGTCCGTGATGATCGACGAACCGGAGCGGTAGCGGACACCCATTGCTTGAGCGCCTGCCGTCCGGCATAGGTAATCAGCCAGCAGTCTGGACGAAGCAGGAATTCCTCTTCCTTCGTACGGATGATGAATTCCCGCCCTGCCAGACCACGGACGGCATGCCTGACGCTCTCTTGTTCGATGCCACGGCATTCCGCCATGATCTCCTCGTCACTGCGTTCAAAGTCGCCGTGAAGGTACAGAAGAATGGACAGTTCCAGACCGGTCAGGGATGGAGTCTGTCTCATACGTCTCAAGCCCAGATGATGTTTTCTTTTCATGGTCGTCTCGGGTCAGTTGTTCAGGGTATAGCTGTCGGCCAGATCCCAGAGTTCCCGGTTCAGGCGCGTATTGCCGTCGATACCGTTGAGCGCCCGCAGGGAACGACGGCGGTAGACGACGTCCTTCTGTGGCTTCAAGGGAACGCCTCCCCGGATCAGATTTTCCTGAACCCGGTTGAAGCACTGCCAGACGGTAGCCTGACCTCCCGCCGTAAAGCCGATGTCGTTCCAGCGCCGGGGAGACAGAAGAGCTTCGGGATGTACCCTGTCTTCGTAGTCGTCTCCCAGGCGCAGCCGGGCCGCTTCATAAACGAAGTCCACCTGTCGCTTGTAGGGCAGTTCGACTCCCTGCATGCGATAGATGTCGTCCATGATACGGGGCGTTTCAGAGGCCAACTGAAGACTGGCGGCGATCACCTCGTCCCCGGCATGGCCCATGTGGCGGATGTTGATCGCGGCAATACGAGCCCCGACAATCAGACCGTTGGTACAGACCAGCCGAAAGATCCCGGCCATGAGCTGGTAGGAACAGCTGCCGTTGTGGCTGTTGATCATGACCACTTCGATGCGTTCGTTCCGGGTGCGTTCCAGCACGTCCCGGTGGGCGAAGCGAATCAGGTGCTTGCGGGTGGGCGTGCCGTCCGGTTTTCGTGTGCGTTGTTCCTGGGCTCCGACGACGAGGAACCCGGCTTCTTCCATCTGATCGAGCAGGGAGTCGGACGAGACGAAGCGGTACTTCTTCGAGCGGCTGTTGTCCTCGCGGTCGGCGAAGACGGAGGGGGCAACACGCCGGATCTGGTTTCTGTCCAGCGGGCTGTTGTCTCGGTTGCGATAGAGTTCGCGTGTGGATGTGTGAGTATTCATATTTATTAATGATCGGTTTGTTGCAACAAAAAGCCCGCCTCCCGGAACAAGGTCGGGAGGCGGGCACAAGCAGGAAGCAGAGAATCTACTTACTCAAGGATATATGACGCGGGAAGAGAGGATTTTTCAGATGAATGGCTCCATCCGAAATACAGGTTTATTCAATCGTATAACCCCTTTTGCGATAGGCGTAGACAATGCTGCTGGTGTCATTGCCACCTCCATTAAAACCGGAGGCCCCAAGTTCCTGAAAATACCCTTCGATAGTGCGTGCTTCATCAGCAGACCGCGATTGGCAAACGATGTAGTCGCCCTCCCTCCTGTCCACATTATGGTCCTGAAACAGGCGTTTTTCTGCATTGTTGGTTACTCCGATATAAACCCTGTTCCAGGTAATGCCTCTATCTTCGAAGAAGGCGGTAATGCTTCGAATGATCTGCTGTCTTTCCATGATGCTCTTCATGATCTCTCTGATCAACCAACGAATCATCACGCCTAAATCGTATGATGGGGTGCCCGAAATCCAGGATGTCAGAAATCGTGCAAGCATATATCTTGACCTTATGTCAGAAATCGTGCAGATTATTTACGACTTCCCAGAAAAAGATGAACTCGTCTGCAACCAGAATCGATATGCTGAAGCAAATCAAAAAACGATTTGCCTTGGGAGATGTATTCTCGGCTGTAGACTTAAAGGGGCTTGGTACCAGGGCTGCTTTGGATCAGTCTCTTTCCCGACTGGCCGAGAGGGGATGCATTGTCAGGATTGCAACCGGGTTGTATTACATGCCCCGGATCAGTAGTTATTCTCAACGGCCATTGCCTCCTACACCGGATCAGATTATTCAGGCACTGGCCCGTAAAACAGGTTCCCGCATCATGCCGTCCGGGGCAAACCTTGCCAATAAACTCGGGTTGAGCGATCAGGTTCCCGCGTCTTATGAGTATTTGACGGATGGACGGTCAAAAGAGTTCCGTATCGGGGCTCTGCAAATCAGGTTGCGCCGCACGGCCAAAAAACTGATGGATTTGTCAGGCACCATCATGGGAGAAGTATATATGGCATTGCGTTTCCTGGGTAAGGGGCAGGTTAATGTGGAGGAAGTGCGTTCCCGCTTGTCGCAAAACCTTTCATCGAACGATAAGAAGCAACTCAACCGGTGGGCACCCCAAGCTCCTGAATGGATGCGTCCCATCATTTTCAATTTGCCGTCATGATTCCTTATTTTCAGCTTGTCCCCGAACAGCAGCGTGATGTGCTTGCTGAATCCCAGGATCAATTAGGTTTGCCAGCCCTCTTCTTGGAAAAAGACTATTGGGTATGCCGGGTTCTGGAGATGTTGTTTGAAAACCAAGCGTTAGAGCCTCATTTGTGTTTCCGGGGTGGTACGTCCCTGTCGAAAGCCTTTCATTGCATCCAGCGCTTTTCTGAAGACATAGACATCGCCTTGTCTCCCTCGTTCTTCCCGGATATGCCCGGTGAATTGCTCCCCGTTCCTGGCGAATCTTCATCGCAGCGTGATCGCAAGCAGCGCAAGATGAGAGCGTATTACAGGAATCTGATGAGTGACTTCATCCTGCCAGCCTTACAGCAATCCTTTGACTGTCGTGGTATTTCAGGGGTTCGTTTTGAACTGGAAGATCTCAGTAAGGCTCGCGATCCGTTCGTTCTTTATATTCATTATCCTTCCGGGCTGGAACATGATGCCGGTTCCTATGTGGCTCCGGCGGTTAAGCTGGAACTAAGCGGCAGAGCCGAGACAACACCTTCATCTCCGGCCCAGATCGACTCCTATATAGCTCAGGTTTTCCCCGAACTGGCAGAACCTGTTTCTCTGCAAGTCGTTTCTCCCAAACGAACCTTTTGGGAAAAGGCGTTTATTCTGCATGAGGAAAACGTGCGGGGAGGCCCAAGCAAACCACGACTGGCCAGACACTATTATGATTTGGACGCCCTGATCAGAAATGGGATGTATGACAGGTCTCTGTTCGAACAAATCAAACAACAGCGTGCCGTCAATTATGGATATTCATGGATCGATTACGAACATCTGAGTCCTTCCGATATGCATATCCTGCCTCCTGACGATCACAGTCATCAGGTTTGGGCTCGTGACTACATCCAAATGAAACCGATGTTGTTTGGCGAAGTCGAAGAATTTGCCGTCATCATACAGCGTATTCGGAACTTCGTGGAATTGGAATTCAAGAAATGATCTCAGCTAAAAAGAAGCCGTACCTCGTGGCAGGCTTCTGAATAGGAATTGTTTTGTTACCGTCTGCACCACCCAGAACATTCCCTCCTGGACTGGCACCAGGAGCATTGCATCCCGGGCTGGGGATGGAAACGTTCGATGGTAATGCCTTCACAGGCGATCCTGTACAGGTCGGCGACGCGCTGCTTGCGCTGTTTGTCAGCGGGGGAAGTCTTGACTCGGATTACCTGTGGAGTCTTCGTCTTGACCAAGTAGACCAGATCCAGTGACGGAGGAGTGTTCCTCCTGCCCCTTCTCTCATAAGGCTATCCTCTTCAGCTTAACCACATTCATTGGAATCCTGAATATCAAAGCCGCCGCTGATAATGAAGGTTCGGAGCAGGTTGTCTATCTTTGGCCACAACTTCGGTGGGATAATTTCAACTCCTTCCTTCGTTTCCAACCAGGATTTAGCCTTCTTCTTATCAACCGTAGCTTTCAGCGCGTCAAAACGGCCAAACTCATTGATAGTTCCCTCTGTCACACCCAAAGCCATGATCTCGCGCAGCAGGGCTTCATTCAGGCCGAAGATAGAGGCAAAACGGTAAATCTGATCATTTTTGGCCCTGGCGCGATATTCCGTAAGGTAGTCGCGCAGCGTTTTTCCTTCTTCGGGAACCACGTCTCCGCGTTGAATATCATGCAGGAAGATATCCGCAAATTTTTGATCCTCCTGAGACAGTGTGGCAAATGTCTTATGGAGTTCTTCCTTCGCCTGTTGGACGGCTTCGGCTCCCGCTCCCTCCAGAGTGAGCAGCTTCATCCATTTGTCAAAACGGCTGTTCATGTAATCCACGTCAATGTCGTCCGTGTCGATCGTGGTCAGATAGCCGCTCACGTCATAGGGGATATCTTCTCCCGGTTCCGATTTCCGTCCTGAGGACATAAGTTCTTTATACCTCAGAGCCAGCACCTTATAGATCGTTTCATCCAGATTGAGCAGGATGGTATATTGTTCGTCGTTCTCGGCATTCGTAAAAAGGTATTCTTGTTGTTCCCAATGAAATCCCTGTATCATGGCGGCCTCAAGGTGTTCATTCAATTTTCTGAACAGGTTTGCGAACTTTTTCTTTTCCGAGACTTCTTCAGGCAGCCGTTTGAAATCCTCTACCCGAGCTTCCTGAAACAAAAGTTTGATCTGGGCGTAGAGTTCATTCATACGCGCGAGATTTTGATGGAGACGCTCTGCAAAGATTCCCAATGGTTTATCTCCGGAATAAAGCTTCACCGCCGCTTCAATGTTCCTTTTCATCGTATGCGGGCGACGATAGTATTTGATCGTGCCGAACGGCTTTTCCGGCCCAAATAGACGGTTGGTGCGGGAAAACGCCTGAATGATGTTCTCGTATGCCAGCATTTTGTCGAGATACAAGGTATTGATCCATTTGGAATCAAATCCCGTGAGCATCTGGTCCACAACAATGAGCAGATCAATTTGTTTTTCCGGCTCCCCTTCAATCCGCTCATAGGGTCTCTTGTGAGCCAGACGTGCGGCGATGTCTTTTTTCATCCGTGCGAAGGTCGCAAGCTTGAAATCCTGCCCATAACGCCGATTATAGTCTTCAATGATTTCCTCGAGTCCGTTTTCCTTTTCCAAGGCTCCTTCATTGTTGTCGATGCCGGGATCAAAAAGGGCTGTCATCTTGAGTTCCGGGGCCTCGACCTTGAAGAGCCGATAGTATTCCACGGCTTCCGGAATGCTGCTGGTCGCGAGAATCGCGTGAAATTTTCCGCCATGGCTGAGAGTCGGCCAATTTTCGCGGATATCCTGCATGACCATTCTCCGGTGCTCTCCGCTTTGGTATTGAGCGTTGGGGATGAAGTCTTCAATCCCCTTGTGGTAGTTGCCCGCATCATCCTCGTATCCGGCCATCGGCCTCTTCATATAGTCATAGAATACCCTGCTTTTCTCGGAATCAGCCAGAGCCTCCGCTACCGAGGAAGCCTTGGCCTTTTCCAAAGCGACGGCTTCCCGCAGATCTTTATCCCTGTAGGTAAGGACCATATAGGGGTCAAACCCCAGAACGTTTTTATCCCGGATTCCGTCGGCAATACTGTACCGGTGGAGACAATCGCCGAACACGTCCTCCATGCTACACCCTTTCTTTTGGTTCTCTTCCTGAATCGGAGTGCCGGTAAAACCGAAGAAAATAGCCTTCGGGAATGTGAGCTTGATGACGGGCAGCATCTTGTCTCCAAAGGTCGTGCGGTGGCATTCGTCGACAATAAAAACGATTCGCTTGGTCTTCATCCGTTGAAGGTCCGCCGCTTTCATGCCGCCCTCCTCTTCATCCTTGATATTGCTCATTTTCTGGATGGAGGTGACGATCAGCGTATCTGCCGGATCGCAGCTTTTCAGTTTCTTGACAAGCGCGCCGGTGTTCTCCGTCGCCTGTACGTCCTCATTCTCGTTGGCAAAGCCCCGGTATTCCTTTAAGCTTTGCGTGCCCAGCTCAATGCGGTCCATCAAGAAAATGACCTTGTCGGCATCCTTGGAGGAAGCGATCAACTGGGCCGATTTAAAAGAAGTCATCGTCTTGCCGGAGCCTGTCGTATGCCAGATGTAGCCGCCCAGTCGGTCTTCTTTTTCCCATCGGGCCTTGGCCACCTTGTCGGAAATCGCGCTGGCGGCATAGTACTGGTAGCTGCGCATGACCTTCAGAAGGCCGTCGGAACCGTCCGCCACCGTGTAGAAGCCGATGAGCTGGTGCGCCATCGGAATGGATAGAAAGAGCGATGCTATTTGCCTCCAGTCATTGACGGGTTCGTTATTGAAGTCGGCCCAGTGAAAAAAGTAGTCGGGGTTCCATTTCCCTTCGGAGCCGGGATTCGCAAAGTAAACGGTTTCTTCCGGATTCATCGCCACAAAAATTTGAACGAGCGAAAACAACCCGGTGAAGACCCCCTCGGCGGCATACTTTTGAATCTGAAAGCATGCCTGGCTCACGGGAACGCCGCTTCTTTTCAGCTCAATGTGAAAGACCGGCATTCCGTTGATGAGCAGCATCAAATCTCCCCGGCGGTCGTGGCGCACGGCGGACTGTGAAGCGAATTTGGGTTGGCGGACGATCTGGTAACGGCTTTGCCCGGCGGCAATCTCCTTGCGGTCATAGATTTTCAGGGAAACCACGTTGCCGAAATGCTCCGCATCATCGGGGTTGTCGCGGATGATCGTAACGCTGCGGCCATTGATGAAGCCATTCAGCTTCAAGGGCGACTTGAGGTTGCCGATTTGTTCGAGAATCTGCCGCATTTCCCCGGAAGTCAAGGGGTAGTCGTTCAGACGGTCCACCCCCCTGTTGTTCTGAAAAAGAATATCCGCCCAGTTGCGGAGGAGCTGTTCTTCCGTGTAGTTGTTCAGTACGGTCTTTTCCCAACCCTTTTCCGTCAGCATGTCGATCAGGGCTTCTTCAAATTCTTTTTCCTGAGCGTAAATCATATTCGTTCTATTCTTTTATTGGCCGCACATACGTTCCGGCCCCCGGAGCGTGAGCAGGTATTTCTGGCGGGGATGGCCGTCCACCGACTCAGTCCGATGGCGGTTTTCCATGCTTCCGCCCGCTCGCCGATGCGGCTCGCTTTGGCGAAGATATTCGTCAAAATCGTGAAGGAAATTGTCGGCGGGGGCTTTCATCAGGGAAATTGTTTCTAGCTTATACAAATATCTTTTCGAGACAAGAGTTCTTGATGTTTTGCAGTTTGGTCAGCTTGCGCTGATGGAGAGTAATAAGAGTGTCAAGACACTTGAAGAAATATGCTATTTTAATCTGTTCTTTCTCTGTCGGAAGTAGTAATTGAAAAGCGCAAAGATTTTTATAATAAAGTCTTGTGCGAGTTCCTCCCATTTTCTGTTCTCTACAAAATGCCTTAAACTTGGGACTAGAGTTTAGATACAAAATAACTGTGGAAAGATTATTTCCTATTGAAGATACGAACACGGGATATTCTCTGCTGACAAGACCATTTTCAACGAGTTCATTAATATTAAAGTGAAAAACGTCATCATCGCTCATGTGTCTATATGTACAAGCTCCCATCGGCACAACACTGAATAATATATCTTGATTTTTTGTAGAAGTATTGTCTCGATATTCATGCTGAAACATTAACCCGGTTCTCGAAGACGTAAGAAGAGGAAATCCAGATTGGAAGGTTGCATAGTGGTTGATTTCTTCCGTAACATTGCCAACCGTCCTTCGTTCCCAAGCCCCTGTAAATCCAGCGAAGCGAATTTCAGGCACATCGGCTCCATGTTGCGGAAACATTTTTTCCAGCATGGATTTTTTCAAATTCACCAGCTTGTCATGCTTACGCTGCTGAAGGGCAATGTGACGATCAAGATTACCCAGAAATGTTGCTATTTTATTTTGCTCAGACAACGAAGGTACCGCCGTTCCAATCTCGCTAAATGCTGGATATTTCAGATTCCATGTATCTGAAGTAATCCCCTGTGATCTGATTTGGAAGGTATGAACCATACCATCACATTTAAACATATAGGAGAAGAACAACGAAGAAACTCCGTCTTTAGGTATAACTACAGTATATGCAGGGCTTAGGATGCCTCTGAAGGGAGAATATCCACTTGCGCCCTGCCACATCCTCATAGAATTATAAGCAATATCACCTACTTCAACGCGCTTGTAATGCGATTTATCATTACTAGATGTATCGTGCCGTTTTAGCTCTTCGAATTTTTTAATCCCTGAATTGATCGTTACAGAGATCAGTTCCCCTTCCGAGGATCTTTCTTGGCGTTCATCAAAACAATCCCCTAGCTTTCGCAATTCCCAAGCGTCCGTAAATCCAGCGAACCGAATAGACGGGGTCTTTGCCTTCTCATCCATTTTATTCACCTTCAAGCAGCTTTTTGAATTCCCGGAGTCCCTTCATGTCAAACTCGTTGCCGCGCAATTCGTCCAGCATCCCGATCAAGGCGCGTTCCGCGTCGGCGATTTGCCGTTCCACCTCCGCATAAGTCGTTTCATACTTGTTGCACAGTGTCTCCAGATTGGCGGCCAACGCATTGACGCAGGTCTGCGGCAGGCTGTTGAGGCTCTCTACCAGGGGCGTCATCCATTTGAGCTTGAGCAGTTGAAGAACCGCCTCATCCGAGAGGGCTTCCATGGTCTTCTTCGTTTGGAGGTGCAACTCCGCCGCCGCTTCCTTGACCTGTTTCTTGAGTGTCTTTTCCTTTGTAATCAGCGAATCCACTTTTTCGAGAAGGGAGAGGATTCCCGGTTCCTCGGTCTTCTCCCTGATCGCTTTTTTGACGAGGGCGGGCACAAAGGCGTCCTTCGCTTCGTTGACAAAGTCTTTGCCCTTGTCTTCTTCACTCAGCTCGTCCAGCAGCTCTTCATACTCTCCGAGGATCCCGGCAAGCTGTTCTTCCCTTGATTTCAGCGCGGCGAGTTCGTTCGGCAAAAGCGTTCTTTGCACGAGGTCAAAGGGAATGACATGCCCCTTCCAGCCTTCCTGCACTTCCTGATCCTTGCCATCCTTTTTCTTCAAAACCATGTTGGGATCGACCTGTTTCGCGGCGGCGAATCCCTCCGTCTGGATCACTTCCAGATCAATCTCCATCTGCTTCCAATCGTCGTCGAGCAGCTGATAGGCCTCGTAAGGGTCAATCAAGGGGATGTCCGCCAGACGGGCGACAATATCTTTCCAGAGAACGGCTTCTTCGCCCGTCAGAACCAGTGTCCGCATCTTGTCGATGAGTTCCGAGCACAGGAAGTCTTCAAACCCCTCAAAGGCTGCGGAGTACCGGGACATGAAGGCGGTCACGTCAGGATGCTCCAGAATGGACTCTTTCAGACTGGAAACATTCAAGCTGTAATACGCCTCATTGACCGGGGCAAACAGGGTTCTCTTCAGGTTCGGAAAGGCCTCCCAATACTCGTGCAGTTCCAGCAGTTCCTTCTCCGGAACGCCGCCGAACATGGAGGCGTAAATATCCCAGCTTTCCGGATTTTCAGAAGAATCGACATAGCGGGGGATATTGAGGTTGTATTCATTGGCGCGGATTTCATCGCGGGAGACGACTTTCGAGAACTTTTCGATACTCTCGCGGGCGATGACGGTATCCACAATCTTTTTGATGTCGCGGGCCCGCAGGATATTGTTCGTGCCCGCTTTTTCAAAGCCCCTGGAGGCGTCGATGATCAAGACATCGTCGTTCGACCGCTTTTGCCTGAGAACCATGATGATCGTGGGGATGCCCGTGCCGAAGAAGATATTGGCGGGAAGCCCGATAATGGCGTCGATGTGGTTCTGCTCGATCAGGTTTCTGCGGATCGTTCCTTCTTCGCCGCCCCGAAACAGGACGCCGTGAGGCAGGACGATGGTCATCACGCCGTCGGGCTTCAGGTGGTAGAGATCGTGCAGCAGGAAGGCATAGTCGGCCTTGCCTTTGGGAGCAAGGCCGAAGCGCGCATACCGGGGATCCGCATCCTTGTCCTGCGGGTTCCATGCCAGGGAATAGGGAGGATTGGAAACGACGGCATCCACATACAGGGGGTCGTAAGTGTGAACCGGATCGTTCTCGTCGAAATACGGCCAGTCCTCTTCGAGCGTATCGCCGTTGCGGGTAACGATGTTGTCCGGCAAAATACCGCGCATGACGAGGTTCATGCGGGTGAGATTATACGTGTTTTCCTTGAGCTCCTGGGCGTAGTATTTGATATAATCGCCATGGCCCATGTGCCGGGCGACGCACTTGCCGATATTGATGAGCAGAGAGCCGGAACCGCTGGTGGGATCGTATATTGTGATTTTCGTTCTCTCCTTCAGATGATGCGCCACGATTTCGGACATGAGGAGAGACACTTCATGAGGCGTATAGAACTCGCCCGCCTTCTTGCCGGCGTTGGCGGCAAATTTGCTGATGAGATACTCATAAATAAAGCCCAGAACATCATAGTCCTGACGCCCGTTCATGGGAATATCCTTGATTAGATAGATCAGATCCCGAATGGCCCTCGTGCGGGCGCCGGAGGTCTCGCCCAGCTTGGAAAGCCCGGTCTCCAGAGTGGCGAAAACACCGGAAAATACTTTTTTGTGCGCGGGGTTGATCAGGCGGCTGAAGGCCGACAGCGCCACCGTAACATCGTCCGCCGAAAAGTCGCTGCCTTTTTCGATCCATGTAGAGAAAAGATGCTCGTAGGAAATGAAGTAGCCGATGTTCTTCCGGACGTGCTCGACGATTTCAGGATCATCCTCCCTTAGCTGGGGAAGATCCTCGTCTGTCCAGTCGTTTTTCTTGAGGTATCTGATTTCCTTATCTGACAGGAACTTGTAGAAGATGAAGCCGAGGATGTAATCCTTGTATTCATTGGCTTCGATCTTGGAGCGCATCTTATTGGCGGACTCCCAGATTTTTGCAGCGAGTTGTTGTTTATTCATAACGTGTTCCTGATGGGAAGAGATGCATCCCCTGTTCCCTGATAGCCGTCTATGTCGATACATTTCCTCCGATTCCATGTTCCGTGATTCAGGGCTGGTTTACTACCCGAAACCACAACACAAACAAGGGAGCTAGGCCTTCAAACTACTAGCGTAGATAGGTGATATTGTCGAGCATAAAGGCCAAAGGAGATCCTCCTCAATAATCCTGTTCGCATCAGTTACTGAGATAGGGAGATAAAAGGGATTGCCCGGACGGGGATGGATGGTAATCTATGACAATTCCTGTTATGAGCCACCTTCTTGATTCCGTTTATTTACTTCTGCAAGAGTCCGCATTACCCATGCATCCCAAAGAGCTGGCGACTGCACTCATCCAGCGTGGAATGTGGAGCTCAAAGGGAAAGACCCCCGATGCTACGGTAGGAGCACGTATCTATTGCGATATCAAGAAGCATGGAGACCAATCCCGGTTCATCAAGATGAAAAAAGGGGGCTTTGCACTTAACCCAAACGTGAAAAGAGTTATTGTCAAAAAGCCCTCTAGCCAAAGAACCCAAATTAACACGCACCTTTCTTCCAACGTTTCTCTTCTTTCTTTTGTAGATTGTGCAGAAAAAGTCCTCTCAGAATTTGCGAATCATAAACCTATGCACTACAAGGCGATCACTGATAAAGCCTTGTCTCTTGGATGGCTTAAAACAGAGGGATTAACCCCTGAAGCAAGTATGCGAGCCAGGATTTCAACAGAAATCCAACAAAGAGAACAGCAAGGGCGCGTACCTCGTTTCAAAAAGCTAGGTAAAGGAATGATAGGACTCACCTCTTGGGATTCGTCAGGCCTTGAACAACAAATTGATTCTCACAATGAGAAAAAAAGAAAGCGATTGATGGAGAAAGTCAGGAAGTTATCTCCCTTGGATTTCGAGAAGTTGATTGCTCTCCTATTGGATAACATGGGATTTTCTGAAGTGAGCAGAACTCCCTACCGCGGAGATGGCGGTGTTGATGTGCGAGGCATTATGACGGTGCATGATGCCATCCACATCAAGTTGGCGGTACAAGCCAAACGGTGGAAGGCCAACGTACAGTCTCCTGTCGTCCAGCAACTTCGCGGCAGTCTGGGCACGGATGAACGCGGCTTGATCGTGACGACTTCCAATTTTTCCAAGGGAGCCAGAGATGAGGCAACGCGCTCTTCTTCCCATGCTCCCATTGATTTGATTGACGGTGACCAATTGGTTTCTCTTCTTGTGGAATACAATCTGGGAGTCAGAAAGAATCGTTACCAGCTTCTGGAACTGACTCCTTCCTTCTTCTCTGATGAGGATGAAATATAGATGTGACAGCTAAAAGGAAGCCAGCCTCACGGCAGACTTCTGAATAGACTGCATTCCTTTACTGCCTGCACCATCCGGAGCATTCCTTCCTGTACTGGCACCAGGTGCATTGCATCCCGGGCTGGGGATGAAAACGCTCGGTGGTGATGCCTTCACAGGCAATCCTGTACAGGTCGGCGATGCGTCGCTTACGCTGTTCGTTGGCTGGGTGAATCTTGACCCGGATTACCTGGGGTGTCTTCGTCTTGACCAGGTAGACCAGATCCAGTGATGGAGGCGTGTCTCCCGTGGCTTCTTCGATCATCATCTGGTAGGTGACCAGCTGAAGTTCATGATCGAAGGCGGCATGCCCGGCATCCGGTTTGGCGGCAGTGGATTTGTAGTCCACTGCCGTCAGGTCGTGCTGGACGAGGTCGATGACGCCTCGCACGGGAACCGACAGGTCGGGGATGGTAGCCGACAGTCCTACTTCCACTCCCAGAGGCATCTGTGAAGTAACCTCGTCGGAGGCCATGTAGGCCTTGACGGTGTTCCAGGCGCAGGAACGGACTTTTTGTCTCGTTTCTTCGTCGGCGTAGTCCACCGGCCCTTTCGTCTTCTCCAGCTCTAGGAAGTGGGTGGACAAGGCTTCTTCCATGGCCGTCTCACTACTGTCCTCTCCCCGCCACCGGGCGAGGTTGAAGGACTGGAGTGTTGCATGGATGGTCTTGTCGACATGCAGGGCGACCGTCGTCGGTTTCCGTATCTGCGCTACCCTCTCGAAGAAGAATCGTAAGGAACACGACAGGTACGATTTGACCGAAGAGGGAGACAGATAATCCGGGCGTATGGCAGAAGTAGGAGAAGCTTCCGAAGGAAACTTCTTCACCAATGCGATAGCTGGGGGCAGGGAGGATGAACGTATGGGACAGGTTACGGGAGCGATCATGGTCAGTACGGGTTGGAGTTACCGGCATAGGCCGTAGCGGGACGGCGGGTGTAGTTGTTCCTGCCTGATGCCGAACGTTTGGATGAAGAACCGGAGCGGTTCATCAGTTCATCGATCAGCCCGGAAGCTTCCATGCGGTTGAGCATGGCAACGGACTTGTTGAATCTCCGGGTAGCCAGTTCGTTCAGGGCAGAATCATCCAGCCCGGATTTTCCGGCCAGTTCCAGGATGAGAGACTGTTGCTTTTCCGAGCACTTCCACGCGGAGACAGTTTCAACAGAGCTCTCAGGAACGCTTGCAGGAGGCGTTTGCCTCACGGATGATGTGGATATCATCTGTGAGCAGGAAGCCCCAAGGGCAGGCCTTTGCGTGACCTGTGAGCCGTAATGTTCGTCAGGAACAAATCCTACCTGTTGGATCTGGGCATCGACGGCGGCTTGAAGGGAACCATAGAGCCGTTCTGTCTCGAATGGCAACTCTGATGTGTTGCTGATTTCGGTTTCGATGGATACCTCGAACTGGTGGGAGGAATACCCCGGCAGTCCGAGACGTTTGCTGTAGTTGGCGATGAGTTTGATAGCCATGATGGTTGTTCTTTCGTTGTTGATGGGTGGATACGGTAAAGCCGCCATGCCCGGTATGGGAACATGGCGGCTTTTGTGAATAATGACAGGCAGGTAAGTTCCTGTGTCTGGTATATATGACGGTGAGGGAGGTATTATTTCAGATGGGAATGACTCAAACTCCTCACCAACAGCTATTTAGATGAAATGAAACCCTTCATCCAGACAGTTGACAATCTGTATTCTTCCTCATACCCGGTTCCACCAAGAGGTCATTCTCCGGGAGTTCTGCAAACAACATTCCGGTTACATCCCCTCCGGTGTACATTCCGGCAGGCAGGATAAATACGGGGAGGGATGATATAAGAGCTAAGACAGCAGCCTGTTTCTCATAGGGAGGAACCGGCTGTTCTTATTTTCCCCAGCGCTGTCTTCTTTCACTGCATTCTTCGGAGGGGATACGACCTCCGGCCTCAAGAATAGCTTCCAGGGCATTCAATGCACGTTGTGGAATCAATAGCTTCCTCTCCACAATGATATCCAGAACCCATAAAATCCCTTTGACTTCGATCCCGGCTTCAGCAGATTTTGTCCGTAGCCTTTTATCACCGGAAAGTAAAATACCACCATGTTTTTTGGCCAGATGGGCTACCGATACATCCTGCAAGCTTACTTTCCATTCTTTCGCTTGCGCATTAAGAGCAGGAAGATCTGATTCATCAATGGATTCCAAAATCAATTTGTCAGCATCCACATAGGTTTGAAGCAAAGAAAACTGTTCCTCTTCCAGAATCTCCTGATAGACAAGGTGTGTCGTCCGGGTCTCAAACCCCAGCTGAAACCATAAATCAAGGAGATCGCCTTCTATCAAGTCCAGGAGCACGCAGGCGTCATGAATATAGATCCTATCCACGGATAACAGTTAGATAAGAGTTGCAACAAGTCTGCGCAGTTCGGAAAGAGAATGTCCCCATAAGCTCGCGCCCTTGGACATGCTGATTTCACCGTCTATAACAGCAGTGGAAATTAATTGCTCAAAACGGCCACTGCTTTCCGTTCCGCAATAATCTCCGGGTTCTTTTTTCTTGTACCCCATTTTATTATAATAGATGAAAAAGCGCTGTTTGAGATTATTGCCTATCAAATGCAATCGATGAGCCCTCATGACGATTGCCGGCAAAGAGACGCCAAAATACGATTTGATTGGAAGCAGGTTATGAATAAGGATCCTATCCCGTTTGCCGCCAAACATTTCAGAAAACGGAGCTTCAGGCATCAGAAACGCGCTCGCGAAGACATTAGCGCAATCTTCATGTTCCTTTTCCGACATGTCTTCCGGAAGGTCTAAAACCAGATGAGCCAACTCGTGGGCAAGGGTCATTCTCATTCTGGGCAAATTACCTTTTAACCATGAAGCGATGACGACCATGGCAATCCTGGAGTAGACAGCAGAGAATCCGTCAAAAGCTTCATTGTCCGTATTGTAAATGAAGATTTTGATACCCTTGTTCTCCATAAGTTGAAGAAGGTTGACCACGGGATCTTCTCCCATGTTCCACATGTTGCGTAATCTGTATGCAGCCTGTTCCGCTTCATCGACAGCTGACGCCTGTATCCGGGTATCAAAGAAAATCGTATTGTTCGTAATATCTTCAATCTCCATGAATCTGGCAAAATAGTCCTTTGATCGCTCTTCAATCGCTTCACGAGCGGATTTGGACAACTTGGAGCGCTTGCGAAAATGAATGCCGTCCAGAGGCACGGAGGAGGTGCTGTAGAAAAAGTCGGGAGACACTTTCAGCATATGGGCCAGACGAGCCAGAATTTCAGAATTGGGCGATGCAATTCCTTTTTCATATCTCGCGAGCATGGTATGTGACGGAGTATTATCCAACTTTTCAGACAAGGCTCTCAATGAGAGCCCTGACATCTTACGTGCCTGGGTCAGGCGCTGGGGGATAAAGGCCATGGTCGAGGACATGTTTACAAAATAGTTCTTTACATTCCGGATGTAAACAGTAAAAGTCGTCTTAGCCAAAAAAGGATGAGAGTGTATCAGACTCTCATCCTTTCAACCCCGATCACACACCACAGGGGAAGACAATCAGGGCATTTGCATAGTTGCTAATGACCTTGTGAGGCAAGGGGCTTCTTTTGTCAAGGCGAAGTGGTGTCTATTCCAAATAGAATGAATAAAAATAACATACATGTAGTGCCTGCTCCAGGTGGAGGATGGCAGGGCAAGAGAGAAGGAGCAACTCGTCCTTCTTTCACAACTTCGACGAAACAGGAAGCCATTGATAAAGGAAGAGGGTTATCCAAACGTGAAGGAGGAGAGCTCTTCAGTCACGGAAAAGATGGCAAAATCCAGTGGAGAGACAGTCATGGAAACGATCCTTATCCCCCCAAAGGTTAATTCGTGATTTCATCTCAATCCATCGCCCCTTTGCTTATTGGTGAAGGGGGGGGGTTGTCGGAAATTGTGGGAGATAACATGGGGAATCTGTTATTCCTTTTCGCTCAGAGTACTTGGATTATTTTCATTATTCAGGTAGGATGGGCTATCTGATTTTTTGTTGACATGATGTTACCACAAGAGGGTAAGAAAACTAACCATGTTTAAAACAAAAGCCAGTGTTCCTGTTACCGGCATAATATTGCTATTGCTCAATCTGTATTTTCAGATAATTTTTATTAGTTGCTGCCTCCTGGATTTGTTCCGAAAACTGTTTCATGATTCCCGTGATAATTTTAAATGTGTTATCAAAATCAGAAATCTCAATATGAATCTTTTCACCATGAACAACACTATGACGGTTACTCAACAGATCGGTATCGATATAATGCACCTTCGTTTCATATGCTGAAAAGTCCAAGCCTATGCTGTCAAAAATATTCTTAACCACGATAGATGACGGATTCGACTTTGTTTTGATAACAGGATGTTCCTGTGAATATCTGACTTGAAAATTAAGAGTAGTGTAATTCGCAAGAAAATCGTCGATTGCTTTTTGGTATACTGTAATCTTATCTGATGCAGCGCAAGAATCAAAAACCTTACCTGAGTGAATCGCAGCAAAGTTTGTACGTAACTCGGATAATTTAATTTTTTGTGAAGCTACATATACCACATAATAATTAGCTGCTTGCTTGATAAAACCTTCAAAATGAGCTGAGAGTAACGCAATTCCAACTCTACATAGAGTGGGATTTTGCGTTAAATGAATTAGTAATTTAATGTCTATTAACTCTTTTTTCCGCCATGCGATATCTTCATCCAGCAAATCTTGAAGTTTTTCGAGTTTCTTAATTTTCATGTGCAAACCACATTCTGCTGAATTTAATGAGTTGTGACATGCGATCCAAAGCTCGAGTTCCTCTGCGAGTTGCATTAACAAACTCTTTTTGAGTATAAATTTCCTTAACTCGATCAACTAATTTTTCTTTATGTAATTCCCAATAATTAAGATTGAGAAAAATGCCAGGAATTATTGACTCAAATGCCGCAACCATAACTGGTCCTTTAAACTTATCATCTTGGTATTTTTTAAAGGCATTCTCACTCAAAGAGTCATTCAATAGAGTAAAAATCTTGCAGAATTTTTTTCTCTGCTCTTGGAAAAGGGAATTATTATCCTTATTTTGAGCATATTTTTCAAGTTCTTCAGTCAAAAAAACATCCATGCTTCTAGTTTTATCTATCTGATCCACAAAATCGTCGGAAAATTCAGTATAAAGGATGTATCGTACTATCAGCTCCAAGTCATAGCGCTCTTCTGCTTGCGTATCCGTCAATGGGGTACATTCTTTAAAATTTGTATCATTGTGCAATTCATTCATTAATTCGTAAAGCGGCTTGTTGATCATAATCATCAAGCAGTTTCTAATTTCTTGTGCCGATAAATGTGTACCACCGGTATTAAGACGTTGAAACATTTCATATTTTGATGTGTCATTTTCTGCTGCTTCCTTTATTATGGTAAAATTCAGCTTTTCTCTTTTGAAATTAATCTTTTGCTCAGGCAAGAATAAATTTTCATCATTCCAGGACACTCCCCCGAGCGAAGGAAGAAACTTAGTCGCTCTTAGAACTAACGGATCATACTTTGTGTCATCGTCTTTTTTTAGAACACCTAAAAATTGAAGAATAGTTGAAAGCCTTTGTTGACCATCAATTACATCCCATATACCGTTTGTCTTTTGCGAAACAAAAATAGGAGGAATAGGAATACCCAATAAGATAGATTCAATGAGTTTTGTTTTTTGTTCCTCGTCCCATCGATAAAATCTTTGGAACTCAGGATGGACATCAATTTCACCATCTTTGTAGAGATTCATTACCTCGCCAATAGACATCGGATACGAGTCCACAATCATCTCTTTTCTTTTTTCTTCGATTTCTTCTTTTAAACTCATTTGCCTGCCTCTTTCTTTTAATTTCTTGGTCCTAAAAATTTATCACCATTCAAATGGATCATGTGATCCGGCATATCTGCAATCCATACTTCTGTTTCCCAAGCCAGAGTTTCAGCAAACTTCTTGAATGTTTTAAAATCCAAAAATGATGTAACATAGATGTTTTCTGCAATCACGCCGGAGGTCATTTCCTCAATCTCCCTGATACGTTTCGGTTCCATCGGTCCGACAGAAGTTACTGATTCTATAAAATACAGCCAGTTCTTTTCTTCTGAGTAGAGAACAACATCCGGCATCTTATCATGCAGTGTAATGGTAAAGCCAAGCTTACTCAGTTTGTCTTCGTTCTTTACCAAATCCTTTTCAATCGTGTCACCAACATAGAGACATTCCGAATTCGGAGCAAATCGTGGGGCAAATTCTTCGATAATTGCCTTCTGGAGTCGATTATGATCGCCCGGAGAAAAAGTAAAATCTTTACCGTTTATTTTGACGGGCATTTTTCGTCTCACACGCTTAGAAGCATATAGCTGAACAAGTGTTTCATGATTTTCTTGAAAAGAAGTGAGATTAGCTTCCCACTTATCTGTACCAAAACTTTGGATCAAATTCAGCATTTCATTTGTCAATCGATAACGATAATTCGGACTATTGGTGGCCTTACCATTATCCTCAATGAAAGCCGCATTTCTGAAATGGTGTATTGCTTGCTTACGAATTGTTTCACGACTATTTTCGGCATATGTAATGCCATAATTATTGCCAGAGAACCCTATCACATCATGGATGCGAATCCAGCCATTTGTAGCCTGCTGCCACGTAGTGTTCTCAAGAACATTGGCCATTGCCAACAGAACACAACAGCACATAATGTTTTGCTGCTTGGTAGGTACTTGCAAGGCATTCAGTATTATCTTTGCTTCTTCTAATTTACTCATACATAACCTCTCAAAATACTATCACAAACTGTTTCTGACATATCGTGTGCAGCAATCAACTCTTTTCCCATGGCCTCAATGACATCCATGGATGGAATCGGCATAGAGTTCACTTCGGTTGAATTAACCTGCGTTGACCCATTCAATATTCTATAATAGCAGTCGTATACTGTGGAGTTAAACAGAACATAAAGGCCGTACACAACACATTCTGAGAGGTCATGCATTCCATCGATAAAATTTATCTTGTTTTGTGTGCTGATTTCGGAATACTCTGGATAACTCCTTGCCAAATATACTCCACATTGAAGCCTCCTGCGTTCTTCTTTTGAAGTAAATCGCTTGACAAAAAGATAGTTTTTGTTTGGCTGCAATAATCCTCGTTGCTTTGTAACAAGATACTCATGTTCCTTTCCAACAGGAAAAACAACCTTGCCATTTTGTATATGCTGAGAGTAAAACAATGGCACAGCACATTCTTCAGCCTTATCTCTTAGTGCTTCTCTATTTCGGAAGTCGACGGTGAGTCCAGTTTTCATCTTTAGGCCAATACTCGGGAGCGTGTTTTCCCATCTGTTCAAGCTATTAAGGGTTTCTGCTTCGTCCGCACTTGTTATAAGGCATACATAGGAATCTGCTCCACTAACAACAGCAGAATAGGGCGCTTCAAAAATTGTCTTTTGAGAAAAATCAGCATTGCTTTGGGTTGTGGTAATGACAACAGTTCTCGACTTTGAGTGCGCCTTTTTAACTTTGATAATGATAGTTTCCTGTAATACTCTCTCTTTTTCAAAAACCTTATCTCGACTAACAAATAAATGGATATGCTTCAAAATACCTTCGCCTAAAAATTTCTGACGAAATCGCTTAAAATATGCACCAGATGTCCAAGAACGCGGGATAATATAAACCATTTCTCCATTGTCTCGTAAGTTAAACATACTCATAGAAGCAAAAAGAAAGTAAAGATTTGGCGAACCATAACATACATCTGGCATAGCTAAAGCTTCAGGGGCATCTTTGGCTATTTTCATATATGGAGGATTACCAATTACCAAATCATATTTATCAGGCTCCGGATTTGTCTTCAGCCTAAGGTTATAGTCAACCTCTTGACTCAAAATATAATTATCAGATACAATTTTGCAGGTTATTTTTTTTGTGGATTGACTACATGCCATTTCCAAGTTGGAGCGCAATAAACCTACTACATTGGGATCATTTTCATAGCACACCAATCTAATCTCTTTTATAGTTGAGAATGCTTGTAATCGCTCTAATAATGCAATTGAAAGAATACCAGAACCAGCACCAGGATCAAGAATAGATAGTTTCTGGCTCTCAGTAGGAATTTTAAATAGTCCAACCATAAATATAGCGGTTTCTTTGCTTGTAAAGAACTGCCCATATTTCTTGCGCTGGTTTTTAGGCATGTGTTCAATATATTCTGCTGTTGCTTTAATCGCAAAGTCAAGCATATTCATGATTTCGTAAACTCCATATTTCGTCGATACCGCAATCCAAAGATATACAAATTTTATAGGCTCTCCATTGATACAAATTCATTTTTCCATCACAGCTTTCAAATATCAGTCAGGATTATCAGATGCGTTAGGAGGCATGTCGGAATTCGTCAGGATTCAGACCAACAGGATGACTCAAAGAAGGAACATTAGGAGCATTAGTCAAACCTTCGGGACGAGACTGATCCCATCGTGTATAGGCTTGCTGGTCTTCAGTTCTTCGCTGAAAGTCGGCATTCTCTCCAAAGATATTCCTCTGCGTTTGAGCTCCAATCAAGTATGGGCTACCTGCAGAATCCTTATTGACAGAAATATACGGAACAGAAGACTTCTGCTGTTTGAACGCCTCTTGCGAAGTTTGCTTATTCGTGAATCCTGGGGCAATAGGTTTCGAAGAAGGTTTTATACCACGCTGTCCTGGGAAAGTGGGCATAAATCTGTCGTATCCGCAACCATGTGTCATGGAGGTAGACCTGGTAAGCTGACGCCAGTAAGAAGATCGCATGCAGTTATTTTACTAGGAAGATAAAAGAAAAGCAACCCCCTGGGTACAGGAATGACCTGTACCCAGGGGAGTGGATTATTCACCAACTCCAAATAACAATTCCTTTCTCCTGATGCTTCATCATGACTTCTTCGTAGATGTGTACAGGAAGCCACACGGGTAACAGAAAGCAGAAATTGAACGCATCCATTCTGGTGATGTTGTAGGTTTCACTGTATGCGTAGTTACAAGATTTGAATGTGGAACCTTTTCCTCGTATTCGGCAAGATCTGATTCAAGGGAGCGATTTTGAGCTTGAAGTACCGTAATCTTTTGTACATGGAGTCCATAACACCAACAAAATGATAACTGCCATACTAGCGACAGTACAAGTACAATACCCAGTACCCACACAGTAACTTTCGCACTCCGGGGCCACTGCTGTTTGGTTGATTTGTCTTTCATGATAGACTCCTTTCTTTGAATTGTTCAGAAAATCAACACCACAATACAGAAGAATGCACCGTGGTGTTGTACCTTATTCGTTCCAGTATTTCTCCAAGCCATACTGTATTAGGAGCGTTACATAAGCGTCGTCCGAGTAGGAATTCTTGGACTCTGCTTCCTGCAACGATATAAAGTCTTCTGGGTGTTTGACTGCTTGCTCTCTCAGCTTCTTTGCCATCAGTTCGACTGACTCACGGTTTAAGCGATTCCTCCCTTGCCATGCTTCAGGGAAGTGCTCCTTATATATGTACCGATCATGTATTGGATCAATCGGTTGCAAACCAAAAACAATAGGTATCAATGCTACACCAAACAAAATAGTAATATTCTTTCTCATAATAGGGCTTTTCACATTCAAGTTTTAGTGTATCAATACCAGAAATCCTCTAAGTCGCAATGAATCATGCGCCTTAGAGAAACTTCGTCCGGATTCGCGTCGCTATTCTCTTTCATTGCCTCCTGTAACGATACAAAGTCCTCCGGGTATTTGGCTGCTTGTTCTCTCAGCTTCAGTAAAAGACTCTTTCCAATCCGTCGATTTTCTTTACGCTTCATGTTCCACGGCATAGGGAGGTTCTCCATATCAATGTAACTTGACGAGTCGACATACCGCCGTACGTCCGCAACAGGTGCCTCAGGCTGTATTTGCCATATGAATGAAACAGCCAGCAGCACACTAAGTATGACAATAGCGATATTCTTCTTCATAGTTTTCTTTCTGGTCTGGGTTAATTGTTAAAAGCAACACTACTTACAGAGGTTTTGCGCCGGAATGTTGTGACTAATTCATTTTTACTGGATATTTCTCCACCCAGATGCGGCGATAAGTATTTGCCAGTCCGAGTTTACGAGATAGAATTTCTTGCTGCCTGAAATATTCTTCTGTTGGAAATGGAGGATCGGTCAAATTCAGTTGTACCTCGATACCCAGATTACATATATCGTTCTCTTTTTTCAGTCCGACATTTGCGTTTGCCAATTCGTCTGTAATTTGTTCCAGCTTGATGTTACGATGAACCGTCTTTCCCGTGCCGGCAAAAACGGCGCAAAATGCCATCCACAGAACCCATACTGTAATCTTTGCACTGAGAGGCCATTTATTTTCTTTCATTGTATCCTTTCTACAGATTGGTTTCTAAGATCAACACCCCGACACAAAGGCTCTGTACTGGGGTGTTGTGACTAATTCATTTTTTGACTGGATACTTATCTGACCATATATGTTGGTAAGTATCTGACAGTCCGAGTGTACGGAACCGATCCTCCTGCCTCCTGATATATTCTTCTGTCGGATGTGTAGGATCAGAGGTATTTAACTCTGGCTCGAAAACCCAATTGATTATATCGTTCTCTTTTTTTAGCTCGATATTTGCACTCAATAGTTCAGCTACTACTTGTTCCTGCTTGATATTGTAATGTGCCATCTTGGTCCAACAGGCGGAGCCGACAAGAAGCAAAATACCCAGCGCCCACACCGTCACCCTGGCACTCCGGGGCCACGGCTGTTTGGTTGATTTGTCTTTCATCTAAATGGGAATCATGTTCCTAACGTTGTTGTTCCTTAAGTTTATTCAGCAGGTATTTTGCTTCCCCGTTTCCCAAATTGGCCGCTTTATTATACCACTCGGCCGCCTTATCAAGGTTCTTGGCAACTCCATCACCCATTTCATAACAGTAGCCAAGATTAACTTGTGCTCTGGTAAATCCTTGCTCGGCTGCTTTCATGAGCCAGGTCACGGCGGATTTACGATCGCCGATACTTTGAAAAGTGTTCGCTATTTCAAATTGAGCTTCCGGATCTCCCAGGTTCGCAGCCCTGGCAAGATATTCCATGTATTTTTTATCGTCTGATTTGAGCCTGTAAATTGTAGCAAGGTAAAAATGCGCACGAACATGACCTTGAACCGCTGCTTTTTCGTACCACTCGGCAGCTTTGTCGTAATCTCTGGGGACGATACCGTAAGGCCTGTCAAATACGCGTTTGGGATCGGTTGAACCATCTCCTACTTCATAAAAATACCCCAAATTGACCATGGCACTGGAATTACCTTGCTCTGCCGATTTAAGCGTCCACTGAAAGGCAAGCTTCGGGTCTTTGGGAAAACCGTGAAGACCGAGCGTATAAAAATGACCGAGCGCATTTTGAGCAATGGCGTCTCCACCTTCTGCCGCTTTACGGTATAACTGAAGAAACATCTCCTCATTTCTGGGCTTATGGATGCCTTCTTCGTAAATTTGAGCCAAAATACATAGTGAGGCAGGGTTATTTTGAGAGGCTGCCTTTTCCCACCAGGAGATAGCCTTTTCCATATCCTTTTTCATGCCAAATGTTCCCTGAGCACAAAAAAGCCCCATGTAATGTTGTGCAGCCACTTCTCCTTGCTGCGCCGACAATTCAATCAATTTGATTCCTCTTTCCGGATCCTTTCCGATTCCATTTCCATCAATAAGGCATAAACCTAAACTGAATTGGGCTCTTTTCTCTCCCTGAGCGACGGCTTTTTCCCACCAGGATACGGCTTTTTTCATATTTTTTTCAACTCCCATGCCCGTGAAATACATACTACCGGCGCGTGACTGAGCTTCAGGAACCCTTTGACGAGCCGCCCGGAGTGTCCATTGTGCCCCCAGTTGCAGATCCTGGGGAATATTTCCCAACCCATATAAATATCCCATCCCGAGCAAGTTTTGGGCATACGCATCCTCTTGTTCCGCTGTTTTTGTAAGCCAGGAAATGGCAAGTTGAGGATTTTTCGGAATTCCTCCTTTCCCGTTAAGATAGTAAAGTGCCAAGGCATTCATGGCTTGGATATGACCCAATTCCGCCGCTTTCCGGTACAACTCGAAAGCCTGCCGTTCATTTTGTTCCACCATATTCCCCTGTTCATAACATTGGGCCAGAATATACAAGGCCTTGGGATGATTGAGATCGGCCGCTTTCTTCCACTGTGAAAAGGCTTTCTTCATATCATCATTCAAGGCGTAGGAATCACCCAGCCATAACAAGGCTTTCGTATCATTCTGTTCCGCCGCCTTTGAAATCCATTTCATGGCTTCATTGTGGCCTTTCCGGCATCCTTCTCCGGAAGAATATAAGAGACCAGTCATAAACTGTGCACGAGGCAATCCCTGTTCGGCTGCTTTCAGGAACCATCCGAAGGCTTGTTCCATATTTCTTGTTCCTGAAATTCCTTTGGCTTCCAGCAGCCCCATGTTGAATTGGGCGTTTGCAAATCCCTGCTGAGCCGATTTAAGGAACCATTTGCGAGCTTCGGCATCATCATGATCAACGCCAAGGGCGGTCGTATATGCTACTCCCAAATTGTATTGAGCCTTGGCATGCCCTTGTTCCGCCGCTTTTCGAAACCAGAGAGCAGCTTGCTTACCATTTTTGTCCGTTCCTGTACCGAAGGCATAGCATCTGCCCAGTTGAAACTGGGATTCCATGGCTCCCTCTTCAGCCTGTTTCTTTAATACGTTAAAATCGGGTAACGGCTCCGTGTCGGATAACGCCGAAATGGGTAAGGTAAATGCAACAAGAATGTAGATAAAGATATGTGTCCAGTTCATTATTTTCATGTTGTGAAGGATGACAGGCAGGTAAGTTCCTGTGTCTGGTATATATGACGGTGAGGGAGGTATTATTTCAACATGACTCTCTGGCCCCTATCTTCCGTAACGTTCATGTTGCCATGATTGTTATGAGATGGATAAGCCAATGGGAGAGGGCAAGGTATCATTTGGAGGCAGTACTAGATAACTCAAAGATCTTGTAGAAAATAACGAGCGCTTTTCCTCAGCATGTCGGCATCTTTTGCTCTGCCATTTTCTCTCAACTTTGACTCCAATTCCCGGACTCTGTCGGCGAGGGCATTCAACTTGTTTCGAATCCCGGTATTCCTTTGTTGAATCGCTCCCTCAAGTATCCGGGCTTTACGCCTGGCGTTTTCCGCTCCTGACGGATCGGTACGGCCAGTAAGAGCGTTGGGGGTCATGCATGAGACAGCCCATGATTCAAGGCTGGATATTTGCTTTTCGTCTTTGATGTTCTGTTTACGAACCAGGGATATCTCTTGCTTTGACCTATAAAGGTCGGTAACGACGGAAGCGAGATCGTTAAGTAGTAGTTGATCATCCTCTTTTGCGTCCTTCAGAGCCCGCTTAATGTTGACGATGGACATTTTCCCTGCATTAAGATTGCCGGACGATATGTCTTGCAAAACCACTGGTTTTTGAGCCTCCTCGGGAGAAAGGGAAATCTTTTCCTTTCCCTTCATCTCCTTGCTTTTCGCGTTTGCCACGGCTTCCCGTAATGCTTTCACACAGTCCGTATGTCGCTCATTAGTAGCCAACATAAGAGCCGTTTCCCCATCCTTAGTTTTCGCATTCACATCCGCTCCTGCTTTCAGCAATGTTTTCACACAGTCCGTATGCCCCTTAAGAACAGCTGCCATAAGAGCTGTCAATCCATTCTTATTCTTTGCATTCACATCCGCTCCAGCCTCCAACAAAGCTTTCATACAGTCCGTATGTCCCTTAGCAACAGCTGCCATAAGAGCTGTCAATCCATTCTTGTTCTTCGCATTCACATCCGCTCCAGCCTCCAACAATGCTTTCACACAGTCCATATGTCCTCCATCAACGGCAAACATGAGAGCCGTTTCCTCATCTTTAGTCTTCGCATTGACGTCAGCCCCGGCTTTCAGCAATGCTTTCATACAATCTGTATGCCCAAGACCAGCAGCCAGCATAAGAGCTGTACCACCATTCTTATTCTTTGCGTTTACATCTGCCCCATTCTTGATCAATTCCGTAACCCTGACCATGTCCCCATCTTTGACTGCCTCCATGAGAACCGTATTGCCATCCTTATCTTTCGCGTTAACATCCGCTCCTGCATCTATCAATACTTTCACGCATTCCTTATAACCATACTCGGTAGCCAACATGAGTGCCGCCTGAGCAGCCGTACCTTTTGCATCCACTCCAGCTGACATCAATTCTTTTATGCATTCTGCTTTGCCCTTCCTCGCTGCTTCAATAAGAGCTTGCTCTTTTCCTTGAACACTCACCCCAGTCGATAACAGTACCCTTATGCTTTCTGTTTTACCAAATGTAGCAGCCATAATGAGCGCACTAGATTTGGCATAGTCATCTACCCCAGATGATAGCAATAGCTTTATGCATTCTATTTTGCCAAACGCAGAAGCAGAATTAAGTGCCTTTTCTTTCGCTTTCACATCTACTCCGGCAGCGAGTAATACTTTTACATATTCTGTATTCCCTCTTCTGGCAGCATCAATCAGAACTTGATGATCTTCCGAATTGATATTCGCTCCGGCAGCAATCAATACCTTCATAGTTTCTGTATGTCCCCCTTCTGCGGCACACATCAGTGGGGTCTGATCAGAACTATCTTTTGCGTTTACATCAGCTCCGGCTGAAATCAATGCCTTCACGGTTTCTAAGTGACCTTTGTTAGCAGCATGCATTATAGGGGGCCATATCCCTCCCTTTTTCATATTAACATCCACGCCTGCAGCGACCAATGCTTTCACTATCTCGGTATAACCTTTTTTAGCGGCACATACCAGAGGAGTAAAACCATCTTTATCTTTCGCATTTACATCTGCCCCAGCTTCCAGCAGTACTTTCACGATCTCGGCATTCCCGTTAAGAGCTGCCTTCATGAGAGCCGTTTCTCCCCCCTTATCCTCCGCATTCACATCCGCTCCGACAACCAGCAATGCTTTCACGCAGTCAGCATTGTTCTTAACAACAGCAACCATAAGCGCTGTTCTCCCATCTTCATCTACTGCATCTACGCGAGCTCCATTTTCGATCAATTCTGAGAGTTCTGAGTCAATTAGCGCGATTTCTTCCAAGGCCATTTCTTTCTCGTACCTCTCACATGAAAGAAGAAGTGAAGTGGGAATCAACGCAAGAACGGCAACGCGACCGATTCGATATATCTTCGAATTCATATGGTTCTACATAGGGTTATATGTAACATAAACGATATGTTCAATGTGATCATTTAGTTTTATTATATTTGAAAATCAACTTATTGATGTAATAAATAACAAATATAACGCAAGCAGTAGAACAGATGGAAATAATGGTCCCAATGATCAACCAATTCTCAACAGCTCCTCGGCTGGATGCCCCTCCTGAAGCGACAAGAACAATAAACCCTAATATATTAAGAATACAATGTGTTAAAAATGGCCATAATTGAATGCTTCCGGGGCGTTTTAACAGCTTATTTCCTAATGAGCTTATTTTGCAAAAGGCAACAAATCCCCAGTAAAAATTAAAAAGTGGTATGAAAAGAAATCCTATAGCCTGACCGGGAGAAGGGACCCGAATACGAGCGGAAATATTCTGCAATACCTTCCATGCCTTGAAAAGCCGGATCAATAGCAAGATAGATGCTGTCAACAAAGTCAATCGGCACATCAATCGGCAAATCATGAAAGCATCATAACTACGCTCACTGAATGCTATGGTTAACGCTATACTCAGAATTGATGATGCGCAGAAAAAACTACAGGCAACCCAGCTTTGGGGTTCCATGTAGTAAGTGACAGGGCGAGTATCCAGAATATCCTCTAAAGACACCCAATCTGTCATGCCCTGTTTCCACCCCAACTCGGAACCATACAGCTTTCCTGTTTTTACAGAGTTCTTTAGTTCATCTAAAGAATATGGCCCTTGCTTATTGCCATCATAATCCGCTACATAATACTCTTTCTTGAAATTATCAGGAATCGAAGGCGGTGGCGGAGGAATAATAGCAGGGAGAGGAGGTGTGTTCGGTTTGCAATCGGCAGTTCTCCTCTCATCATTTGTTATTCTCTCTACGTTCGACATCATTGTTTCAATGAGTATCCAGCTATCCATTCCCTCATGCCATACAAGCGTGCCTTCCGGGTATTTGCCCGCTTGATACCGGGTAATGAGATCTTTTTCATCATATGGCCCTTCCTGTGCTTTGTCTGGCAAGGTGACGTAATACTGCTTGTTACTCATAAATGCTAAATGTGGTAAACGAATAAAAATGGACGATTTAGAAGCAGGAAGATGTTCTCTTGCGTGAATATCTTCCTGCTTCTTTCATGATCTACATAGGCATTCCATTCGACTTGAGAATGCCACGGCCTTGACAGCGCTGGCATTTCTGGCCCCCGATGTTACCTTTGCCCTGGCATCCGGGGCAAACGATGACACCCTGGTTCTGTTGATGACAAATGGCATCCCCTACAGATTGCTGATGGGAGGAGGCCTGTGACTGACCGGCCATCATGCAGATGACCGTCAACGTAATAAGTGCAGCAATGCCGCCTGTAATGTATTTCTTCATATCGTTTCCTTTCGCTGGTGTAGCTATTGAACCGGAGCTACAAAATCCGGCTTATTCCAGAATGGAAGAAGATGGTTGCAGAATATGCTTCTTAACCCGCTTCCAGTTGCGGCAGGCCAACGTTCGAATCCCGGAATCCGACTGGCTGATCAGGATGCCATGCGCTGCCCGTTCACGTTCCAGAACGGTGCGGCGTTCCTTCTCGGTGAGAGTACCGGGATGAACGACCTCGACGATCACAGGCGTCATCTTCCCGTCGGGGAAACAAACCATGCACCGGTGCTCCACCGTTTCCATCCCGTTCGGCCAGGCAATGACCCCGGCGCTTTGCACCTCCTCCAGGGAATGCCATTGAAACCCTTCCGATGAATCATTCCCATGGCAATCCGGATGACGGCAGTCCGCGCAGCGGTACCCCAGCGGCTCCCCGCATAAATCGTCCACCAGAACCTTGTGTCCGACAACCAGCCCGCTCTGCCGGTCGGCCTCCAGACTCTGGACGACATAACGGTGCATGGCCCGTTCGACGAGCATCAGTTGATGGCCTCCGCATCGGGGACAGGTGAACTGGATGATACTTTTCATTGCCGGCATCTCGTTTACATTGCCTGTATATCTCCTTTTTACGATTTTAGTCAACATGAAAATCTCATTTTAATCTCAAAAATAGGGATGTTATATAACCGTATTGCCATTCCTGAGCGATAGTGTTACATTCCGAAACATGGCGGGAGTGAATCAGGATGAGCTGAAAATGAATGTCAAGCTGTGGCTCAAGGCCAACGGTTTCGACTACGCATGGCTCGCCGAACGATGTTTCGTGACAGAAGCGACCGTCCGCAACTGGATGGCGAAAAAGCCCATTCCCGCCGCCAAGGAACACATCATCCGGGAACTCATCAAGCAGCTCCCGCTGACTCTCCCGAGCCGGGTGCAGGTGGAAGAGGAAACGCTGATTACCCTGAAGCTCGACCCGGATACCCGCAAGGTTCTTGAGAAAAAAGCCTTCTCCCAGGGTAAGACCCTGAAGGAGTTCCTGGCCGACGAAGTGCCGAGGCTCGGCAATCCCCCGCTTGCCTGATTGTATGGACGCCTCCGGCTTCGCATTGCCTCCGGGATCTCTGCTGGGCAATTACAAGTTGCTCAAGGCGCTGGCCCAGGGAGGCTTCGGCATCACCTACATCGCCTGGGACAACCAGCTCAGACGCAACATTGTTCTCAAGGAATGTTTCCCCCTGGGGTTGTGCAGCCGGGATTCGGATACGGGAGAGATCATCCCGTTGCCTCATACGTCCCGGCAGGCTTACCGGATGGCTATGGATTCACTCCGCAAGGAAGCGCAGACGCTGGCTTCCCTGAACCATGAACGCATCGTCCGGGTGTATGATGTCTTCGAGTCCCATGGCAGCATCTTCTATGTGATGCCGTGGCTGGAAGGCGGTTCGCTGCGGGAACGCATGGACGAAGCCGCTTCCGGGAAGAGCACTATAACCCCGGAGCAAGCCGCCGAGTGGCTTTTGCTCCTGCTGGGTGGCCTGGACTATCTGCATGGCAAGGGGATCTACCACCGCGACATCAAGCCCGGCAACATCCTCTTTGATGAACGGGGGTTGCCTGTGCTGATCGACTTCGGGGCGGCGCTCAACAAGCCGGAAGTGACCTGTACGATTACTCAGGGAGAGTTCTCGTATGCCTATGCCTCCCCGGAACAAATCACCGGGAAAGGAGCAATCGGCCCATGGACGGATTTCTATGCGTTGGCCGCTACCTGGTACGAGTTGATCTCGGGAATTTCTGTTGAATCGGCCGACAGGAGGCTGATGCGGGATGATGTCGTCCCGCTCTCGGGCATGAAGTTCCCTTTGCCATGGCCCCGGGAATTGCTGGCATCCATTGACCGGAATCTGCGGCTCAAACCTGAAGAACGTTGCCAGACAGTCGGACAATGGAAAGAATGGCTGGAACAAGGGAAACCCAGAGGCCTGCGGAAAACGGGAGCCTACAGGAAATCCGTTTCCTACCTAGCCTCTACTGTTTTGCTCATTCTTTTGCTTGTCGGAGTGTGGATATGGCAACAGTCATCCCGGACTGGCGCTCCTTCTCCTGTATCCAATCCGTCCGAACAATGGGCAGCCAAGCCATCTCAGGAATTCAAAGACGCCCTGTACAAGAAAATCCGTTCCTACTACAAACTGGATGACTATCTTGGCAAAGCGAAGGAATACGAACGGAAGGTAGAGACGGCGCAAAGTCAGTGCCTCAAGGAGATGGATGAATTGAAACAGGAGTTGGAGAAAGAGATCCAATCCACTTTGACCAACAACGATGCTCTCGATTACCCTCTCAACATCATCGGGAAGAGATATGATTCACTGATGAAAAAATGGAGAGCTACCTATGATGAACTGGACAAGGGGTATCACAACGAAGTCCGCCTGCCCCTGTCAAATATCACTGATAACGTGATTGCCACCTATCCGGCTGAAACCAGGGATGAGGAAATATTGCTTCCCGCCATGGAAGACCGTATCGGAAAAGAGTGCAATGATGCGCAAGTGGCAGAATTTTTCTGGAAATTTAATGATGTTATAAATTCGGACTCCACGGATCAAATGAGCTTCCTGAATAACATGGCCGAGAAACGGGCACAGGAATTACCCGTTTCTCAAGAATGACAATGCATCAAGAATCTTGAAATAGCGCTGTTCGTTATTTCAGGAAAACGAGACAAACTTTACTGAATCAATTATTTTCTAGAAGAATTCATACATAAACAAATGACTGCGGAGGGCAACTAATTCCATAGTCAGAAAGGTTTTTGGGCTCTTCATAAACTTCTACGTTACACAATTTGTAAGCAATAGCTTTTTTCTTTCCTTTGTAATAAGAACGGAAAAAAGAATAAGAAATACCAGCTAATAACTTAGTCTGTGCCCATACCTTGTTGATATCGTCTTCAATGATTTCTTCAATTTCGGCTTCACCAACTACCATTTTTTGAGGAGCTGTTGCATAGATGATAATCTTATTGACATCTGACTTACAACGAACTTTTCTAAATTCGATCTTCTTAACCCCACTTAATATATTCTCTACATGCTCGGGGTTAATCGACAATAACATTTGACACATCTATCCCTCCTTCGTTAATAATTGTTTTGAAGTTTTCTTGTGTTAGCCTTGCTGTTGTTGGATATTGATCAGGCCATAATTTATTATCTTTTAACCAGTGCCAATTAACATTATTACCTGAACCAAAGAAACCAAAATATAACAGTTCCACAATCACAAGATTTTTTCGATTCTGATAATATGATTTTATATTTTCGTTATCAAAAATAGATTTATTACCTATGCACCTGCATGCTTCTTCAAATGACATTCTTATATCACCATTTTTCTTAACGACAATAATATTATTAACTACGCCATAAGAAGTAACACACGACTTAAACCCCTTATTCCCATCCTGCTCAGTATATCTCCTGTAGATCAATACTGGTTCATTACGACGATATGGATATACTTCTAACGGGGAACCAATGTAAATTTTTGTTAGCCCGTTGGCGGCAGCAATCGCAACCTGCTTTCTCATGCCAGTCCTTAGCTCAGAATAAGGAAATAGCGTGTCGTGATACTTATCATCAATAATGAGATAGCCCGCATTTTGAAAATTAGGATCAATAAAGGGGAATGATTTATATGGATTACTATAATCTATAGCTGCACGGTCTTTCAAATATACTAACTCTCCATTTAGATTCTCGCCAATTTTTTCAAATCCAAATTTTCTTAAAAGTTCAATGAGTTGAGTATGTTTCTCAAATACTGTTACGTATATTTCCTGTATTTTCTCTCTTTGCCATATCCACAGAGCAATTCCCAGCGCTCCTTCACCAAGCCTTTGTCCTCGATAACGTTCTGCAAGTACGAAAGTACCAATTTTTTTACGTGGTCTTGCTGGAAGCTCTCCCTCAAGCAATTTTACCGACTCGTTTTCTTCTTTGAGATAAACAAAAGCTCCTAGCCCTATCTCATCATTAAAAACAAGGGCTCTATTTGCGTCGTTTTGTGACTTCTTACTGAACCAATCAACGAATCCTGTACTGTGTACAGAACCGGGATAATCTGCTTTGAGCGAGTCAAAGAAAGGATCATCCACATTTAAGTCAGAAAACTTTTTATATGAAAACTTGCCGGCCATTTCTCCTTCCCAGTGTAACGTAGGATCCTTGTCTTTCAAGGCTTTTTGTCCGCATTAGAGAGAAACACTAGAAATGGGAAGAGCCGATTATTTGTAATAATGATTCTTAACTAAAAGAAAGCCCCTCATAAGAGAGACTTCCTGATGTTGTCAGACCTACACCTGCCACACATCCTCCGGGGGAGGAGCCAACGATACCCCGTCGCCCGGTACGGACATACTGATCGTGCGGGCACTCCGGCTCAGCCATGCGAATAGTTCCGGGAACTTCTGCTCATTGACCTGCATGGGAGCACGCCCAGGACTGATGCTGCAAAGCTCCGACAGATCAGCGCGGCCGATACCGAAGACGAACACGCTGAGCTTGCGGGCAGCCGCCAGTTCCTTCAATCGTCCCTCCAGCTCCCGGTGTCGGGCGCTGGTCGGAACCCCGTCCGTCATCACGACGAGCCAGGGCTGGTAGTATTCCACTCCATGTTCCCGGTAGGTACGCTTGCGGCTGTCGAGTTCAGCCAGAGCCAATTCGACGGCTTCGCCAAGAAGCGTTTCGTTTTCCTGGGATGTGGTGATTTTCAGCTCTGAGTCAGATTCACGGATAGGGCCGAATTCTTTCACCGTGGTCGTTGTCCGGGCAAATGTCATCACTGCTACATCGGCGGCCAGCTTCGCCAGAGGATCGGCGAGAATGTCGCTGACGAACCGCTGAAGCCCGACGTTGAGTTCATCCATCCGGGTGACAAGGTTGTCTCCCGTGACGATATTCCAGTTGATCCCGTCAGAATACTCCTGGCGGAGGATGTGTTGGTTGTCGCCCCGGACAATGCCGTTCATACTGCTGCTGGCATCCAGCAGAAAGAGAACGGGAAGCCGGGCGTTGGTGTTGTTGCTGAACTCGCGCATGGCGGCGAGCTGTTCCTGTTTGTTTGGTTGTGTCGATGATAGGGACATAATGATTCGAGTTAATGATTGATGGTTGAATTCCGGAATGCCTGATTCAGTGCGCTACGACGCCGTATGCAGAGCTTGCATAAAGATTTGGCATGAGATTGCCGTAAACGCCGTGCGACATCGTCAGGAGCCTCCCGGAAACGAATCCCGCAGTCTGCACAGATGTTGGATGTCATCTGTACCAGCAGACTGTGGGGTGGACAGGGCCGGTCGTACAGAAGATCCCGGTACATGGGATGATCCCTTCTTCCTCCCGGTTCCATATCCCTGAGGTATTGCAGCAAACAACGCGCCAGATACCCCGGCATGGCGCGTGGACGCAAATCGCGACGCTGGACACAGGTAAGATTGTGACCGAGAGCATCGCGGAGCTTGCGGGGGAGATACGACCAGACATAGCGCCCGGGCGTATCGGGCGGGTAGAATCCCGCCGGAGGCTTGTACGAAGCAAACGGGTATGGCAGCACGCCCTTTCCGGCGGCTTCCCGCATGTCTCCTTCTCCCCCTTGCCGGGCAAAGGGAGACAGGCCGAGCGTCAGCGTCATGAAGAGCAGGACGGACAAGGCGTAGGCATCGTGGCTGCGGGTACGGAGAAAGTCTCCGAAGTTGCCGTGGAGCTCCGGAGCCCGGAAACGCTCCGTACCGACGGAACAGGGATAGTCTTCGATCTGAAAACTGTCGGCATCAACCCAGCAGACGAAGCCATCGGGAGAAACCATCACGTTACCGGGATGCAGATCGCCCAGGACGACACCGCAACGGTGCAGCGTGTGGCCGGATGCCGACAGGTTCAGGCACAGCCTGGTCAGATCGTAACGGGTCCATGACGGGAACCGTTTCTTCAGCAGCTCCGCATGAAACGCGAAAGCCCCGAGCGGAACACCGTCCGCCCGGGGCATCAGAACGCCGATAAAGCGTCGCAGTTCATCGTACAAAATCTCAAGCGGCCACGCCACGCACGGGGAACGAATAGGCCGGGAACACATCAGCCGAAGCTTCTGTTCGCGCCAGTAAATCCGTTGGTTCGGATGGTAGAGCTTGGCTACAAGTGGTGATTCCGATGCGGCATGGGCAGTGAAGACGGAACCTTCACCTCCTTCTGCAATAGATTCTCCCAGAACGATTCGTTTCCCACGGTCTGAAAACAGGACATCCCCGGTCGAGTACTTCCCGCCATTGCCGCAGAGTTCTTCATCCAGCCGTCTCACCTGATGGCGGAGTGCATAGAATGGAGTCATGGGTGCATGACGGCAGGTAATAAGCCGTCATATATAGATGACGCGAAGGGAGTAGATTTTTCAATTATGATTGATAAAATTATTTGACTGGACTATTTTATCAATCGTAAGGAGAAAAAAATGACAACTCTTATTCCGCGGCCCCAATATACCGAGCGCATTGCTCCGTTTATCGACAAGAACATCATCAAGGTTCTTACCGGGCAGCGTCGTATCGGCAAGAGTTTCATTCTGCGTCAGGTGATGGAGGAAATTCGCAGGAAGGAGCCGGAGGCTCACATCATTTCCATTAACAAGGAGTTAGAGCAATTCCGGGATATCCGTACCCATGAGGATTTGTCACATTATCTGGAACCTTTGCTGAACAAGCCGGGGCCCCATTACCTGTTCATTGATGAAGTGCAGGAGATTGAGGGTTTCCAGTTCTGCCTGCGCAGCCTGCTGGCCGAGGAGAAGTGCGATATTTTCTGCACCGGCAGCAATGCCCAAATGCTTTCGGGGGAACTGGCGACTCATCTGGCCGGACGGTCCGTAAGTTTCGATGTTCACAGCTTGAGTTACCGGGAGTTCCTGGCATTCCATCGTCTGGAAACCGGGCAGGAGAGCCTGAAAAAGTATCTGACGTTTGGCGGTATGCCTTATCTGGCCCATATCGGGCTGAAAGCCGATGTTCCTTTCGAGTATTTGCGTTCCGTTTATTCCACCATTCTATTGAAGGATACGGTGGTCCGGGAGAAGATACGCAATGTGCATTTTCTGGAAGATCTCGTGACCTATCTGGCCGACAATATCGGCAATCTGTTTTCAGCCAACAATATCAGCAAGTTTCTGAAGTCGCAGCGGGTGGATCTGTCTCCCCAGGTGACGCTGAATTACCTGCGGGCCCTGAGCAATGCCTATTTGATTCACCGGGTTTCCCGCACCGAGGTGGGCGGCATGAAGATTTTCGAAACGGGAGAAAAGTTTTACTTCGAGGATATCGGCATCAGCCATGCCATCCGGGGCTTCAATTTCCGCCGGGATGTTCACAAGGTGATGGAGAATGCGGTTTACCTGCATCTGATTCAGCAGGGGTATTCCGTCCATGTCGGGCAGCTGAAGGAGCAGGAGATTAATTTTGTCGCCGACAAGTCGGGAGACAAGCTCTATGTTCAGGTGAGCCTGAGTGTCGCCGACGAGAAGACAGCCGCCCGGGAGTTCGGGAATCTGCTGGCCGTTCAGGACAATTATCCCAAGTATGTGGTGACGCTCAACGATATGATTCTGGGCGACAATCAGGAGGGTATCCGCCACATGAATCTGGAAGAATTTCTGTTGAAGGAATAATCGAGACAATCATCAGCTGGCAGTCAAAACCGGCAAAACACAGCAGTTCGTCGTACAGGATCTCGCGCGGCCACGCCACGCACGGGGAACGAATGGGGCGGGAACACATCAGCCGAAGCTTCTGCTCACGCCAACGCATCCGTTGCGTTGGATGATGGAGCTTGGCAACGAGTGGTATTTCCGATGCTGCATGGGCAGTGAAGACGGAACCCTCCCCCGCCTTCCGCAATAGATTCACCCAGAACGATTCGTTTCCCGTGGCCTGAGAACAGAACATCCCCGGTCGAATACTTCCTGTCACTGCCGCAGAGTGTTTCGTTCAGCCGCCTCACCTGATGGTAAAGAGTGTAGATAGGCATAAATTAACGCAATAGATTGATATTTTGTTAATTATATATAACTCGCGATATTTGCGTTTTACAGAGCGGCCAAATGAGCCGTTCATTGTGTGATCCGTATGACAGAAATACCTTATGGGATAAGGCTAAAAATGGCCTAAAAGTGTACACACTTTGTACACAGATTGGGGCCGTTTTATAAATTTTGATCCTTCTCCCCTAAAACCAAGTAACCCCTCTCAAGCTATTAACTTGAAAGGGATTATTGTTGGTGTACCTGAAAGAATTCGACTCTGTACTCCTTTCAGACCAGAGTTTACTTGGCAGATTTCCGAATTGACCTATCTGCGAGGTGAAGCGGTAGGGGAAACGAATTAAAGAGTATCGCCGAGCGCTTCTCTGAAATTTGTTTTCACAGGAGCCTTGATTCCCCCCGGTTTTGGTTGGGTAATCTGGTTGTTGTCTGGTGGGGTATAAGTACCTGTATGTTGGGCAATCATATTCTTCAATGTCTTATTCACAGAATGCTGTGAAGCAGCACTCAGCAATGAAAAATCCGGAGTCCATGTTCCGTCAGATTGTTTGGTAAAATGGCCGCGAACAAGGATGCCTCTCCCCACAAGACGAGAATCAAGCATAATGGTTTGAGCGATATCAGCTTCATGTACGATATCCACGAGGCGTTCTTTTTCATGAATAATTCCAATTTTACCGGGAAGGCCAATGGGATTGACTGTATAGCCTTTGAGTCTGGAGGAAGATATGTGTCTGAGCACATATTGAACAGTGGCACCTCCCAGGGAATGCCCGACAAGAACAAAATGGTGTTTGGGATATTTTCCCAGAAGTTCGCGAGTAACTCGTAAGGCTACTGTAAAGCGCCCCATGTGTTCCAGCTGCTCATCAGAAAAAATCATTTGCCCATCGTCCAGGGCATCGGCAAGAGTCATGCTGCCCCTGAAGAGAATATAGACCGTATTCGTTATTTCAAGGTTGCCGGGATTGGGGGAATTCAGAGAACGATTCGCCTTGGCCATCAAGGCATAGGTCAATCCACCATCGTTCAGGTTCGGTTTTTCCAGAAGGAAATATCCCTTGTCCTGCAGACGAGTTAAGTCATTGCCCCAAGCGTTCGCATCCAGATAGACAAAGGAAGCCATTTCCGTCATATCAATCAATTCCTGCCGCTCCTCGTAAGGAAGAGTATGAAAGAGGGTCATGGAGTTCCAGGGCGATTTGTCTACTACTTCCTGTTCAAAGAGTTTGATAAAAACTCCAAAGACAATCAACAGCATAGGAATGTACAGAAAAAATGCGACAAACGGCCCGAAGAACTTTGATATGATCTGGTAAGGCAGCTTTAAGAGCGTGAATGCGGTTGACCCGAAAAATTTGATTAATCGGGCAAATACAGCAAAAATACCCATAGCGTTCAATTATCTGCTTCGTCCCTCTTGTTCCCGGCTGCGTTCCTTCTTTTCGAAACGTTCCTGCTTTTCTTCACGAAAGCGATCTTGTTGAAACCGTTCACGTTCCTTTTGGCGTTCCTTCTCGGTTTCCTCATGTTGTCTGGCTCTCTCTTTTTCTCGGCATTCCTCCTGCCACTGACGATATTGCTCTTCCTTTGCCTCCTGAGTTTTACGTTGTTCCTCCTCCCATCTCTGTTGCTCCGTGCGGTCGTCTTCCCGGCCCTGGTTCATTTCCTTTCGATTTTCCATGCTCTCTTGCCGGGCTTTTTGCTCCATGGCTTTGGCACGATCCAGTTCCATTTGGGCTTCATGTTCCTCCTGTTTGGCCTTTTCCACCTCATTATTCAGTTCTTCAAGCTTTTTCTGATGTTCTTCGAGGCGTTCGTTGAAGGGACGTCCATCATCCGGAAAATTATCCTGATGTGCATTGCGTTCAGATTCGAGATTTTTGCGTTTTTCTTCGCATTCACGTAAACGATCTTCTGCTTGTTCTCTCATTTCCATGGCTGTCTGTTTATTTTCTTGTGAGATTGTTGCTAAAATAGGGGTTGGAGGAAGCTTTTCCAGAGAACATGTGATCGCTGTAATAAGTAAGGCGTTCCGCCAGAATGGGAGGAATACCCTGGACGAAAGTGAGCACAGCTTCGCGATTCAGGCGACGAACTTCGTCCGGATTGAGAAGGTTTCGTGTAATTTCCGAAAAGGATTCGCTTTCACTCTTATTTTTGACAAATTCCGTAAACTTACCGCTTTGACTGTGAGAAACAGATTTGCTGGTTATGGTGGCCGCCCCCAGCATTTCGGAGATATACTTGGCCGTTTCGTGATCGTTAATACCGAAAAACTGCTGAATTTTGGCATTTGCCAGAAAGGTAGGCCAGTCGTGTTCATACAGTGCTTTAAGCTGGGAAAGATCCTGCCATACCATCCAGATGCTCATGCCGTATCCGGCCAGCAGACTCACCGCTTGTTTCATCATGGGCAAAGTGCCCAGCTGGGCCATTTCGTCCAGCATGAAGAGCACAGGGCATCCGTCTGCCGGTTTCCGGCTACACCTGGTCATGGCGGACATGGCCATCGTGACCCACAGACGAATAAGACGCGAATAGCGTACCAGATGCTGCGGAGGAATAATCATATAAATGGAAACCCCTCCTATGTTTTTGAGATCGGCCAGGTCATACGTACCGATACCACCGTCATTCATATCCCCCAAAGATTTGCAGGCCAGCCCCGAGTCCAGGAATTCCGTGTGCTTGAGGGCATTGGATATGATGCTCTTTAATTCTTCATTGCCGGTGGAGAGGATTTCATTGCCTGCACGGCTCAGCAACCCTCCTGCAGCAACCTTGTCCTGACACATGGAATCCAGAATGAAATTCCCAATGACGTGGAAAGGTTGAGCCAGTAACTCCCGCACTTCGGACAGATGACGCAAGCGGTGCGGGCCTTTACCGCAGATAACAGCAAGAATAAGTCCTCTGAGCAGGGTACGGGCCTTGTCATCCCAGTGCGGATCCTTGGCACCGGCATCTCGCACAATGATAGCATCGGCAATATTGGCGGCGATATCGCCCAATTCCGAATTTTGGGTGAGATAGGTAGACGTTGGTTTCCGATAGTCGACAAGGCTGTCAAGCGGGTTAATGCTGTCCGTTTCTTCCGTCATCACATGGAAAGGATCCAGACAAATGATTTCCTGACGGAACATTTTGCGGCGGAAGTCAGCCGTAATGGCGTAATTTTCCCCTTTCGGGTCAATGACCAGTACAGAGCCGGGATAGTGCAACAGATTCGGAACTACCAGACCTACGCCCTTGCCGGAACGCGTAGGAGCTACTGTAATGATATGACCATCTCCAGACCAACCCAAAAGCTGATTTTCATGTCCATTGCTGATCAGGCTGAACAAACCGGACATCAGCCCCCCCATGGAAGCCTCATAGCCCTGACGTATGCCGGATACCAGTTTTTCAGGATTGACCAAACGTCCCAGTACCATACAACGATTGGCCGGTTCCCGTTCCACAAAGTCCCGTCGAATTCGGCTGTTGATAAAACAATCCGGCGAATGTTGGAAATTGGGGAAAGTAAACAGGCCTTCCTCTGCCAAATCATGAGCATTCGCCCATCGGGCGCTCCCGTAACAGTCTGTATTTTTATTGGCCATACATGTATTATTTGTTTTCCGTCACTCTCTTCTGTGAAAGAATCCACAGAAGAGGATCTTCTACGCGCAAAGCCGGCTCCTTTGTGCTGACGCCGAAGAAAAGCTTTCGAGTGAATGCTTTGCAGGCTTCCATAATGTTCACATCAGCCGCTGCCACCCAACTTTCCATTTCACAACTCACCGTTTCCATTTCTTCCTGATCAAGCGAGCCCCGGTACGAGCTATCGCGGCATACCAGACGTTCGGTTGTTTTCAGTCTCCAGCGGCCTGTGTAATTGATGTCCGGGCATGCCAATACATCAAGTTTGGAAACGGCAACAGCCAGCGGTACTGCAGGACATGCACGCCCCAGCTTCAAGAGGAGACGATGGGGTTCCGTTCCGTTCAGAGGCGGCAAAACGATGTTGGTTGTTTCCAGTTCATTCCGCAGTGCTTCAACCTGCAAAGGATCCACAAGACAAACAATACCCGAAAGCGCTGTCATGAGGGAGGGAGAAAGCTTTTCTTCGGTGACTTCGGCAAATACGATCAGGCGTCCCTTGTCTGACTTTCTTTTACGAATCAGATACATGGAATTTTTGCTTGAGCCAGCATCTTGTTCCATAATCGTCCAGCCGCATATCTCACTAAGCTTGCGAAGTTGATTGATCACAGCGCGGATATAACTGCTTTTTCCTGAACCGGCCGTACCGGCAATGGCTATGATGAGCGGCTTGCCCTCTCTGTTAGCCGATATGCCCCCTTTACAAATCGGGCACGCACGGAATGACAGGATACGGTCGCAGATCTTGCAGGTACTTTTATTATTTCTGGTGCATGAAATGCTTGAAGGCGTACCGCCGATTCCCAGCTTTTGCAAAACGGAAGGGGCGGGGGGAGGCAATTTATCTCCGCAAGAAGGTTTGAAAAACAACAACTCCTTGTCGTTGATTTGCTTGTAACAATGTGGGCAATATAATTCGCCAGCCATATGTTTATTCCATGGAAAGAGATTTGCGATTGAAAATCAAATCGTAGTGCGAGTCTTCAGATACAAAGGGCATGAAGCAATTACCGGTTGCAACCATGTTATCCGGAATGGAGACTGATGCCCGGGATTGTCCGGAGGCTTCAACTGCCAGAGCTTTCTTCCCATCCTGTCTGGAAAGAGGAAATACGCGACGAGCGCACCGTACCTCCATGGCAGGAATGCCTTTTTTGCTTTTTACTTCAAATACCCACCCTTGACCACGTTTAGCTATCCGGCAGTTCACCCTGTTCCCTCCGCCCGGAGCGGGAGAATACACGTTGCGCGGGGCAGACCAGCTTGAAGAGGACGTATGCCCCACTTGCATGAAAACGGAAAAATAATAATCCTTGTCTTCCATGACGGGAATAATGAGCTCATGTGCTTGTTCGGAGCCGTTGCGATTGCAAGTACGTATCTCATTGGCGTTCAATTCATCCGGATTTTCAACGAATGATTTGTTTCCATAGACTACGGTCACTTCGCTGCAGCCTTCCGGCCAGGTCCATTGGAGGTATATTCGGCCTGGATTTCTGCGCAGGCGAAGATTTTGCAATCCGCCGTGCCGACCTGTGCATATGAGAGCGATATCGCCCTTGATTACCAGAGGAATGAGGAACTTTCCGCAGAGATTGATTTCGCGCAGTATGGTAACCTGGGCATCCTTGTCAGTTTCTCCGACTGTTTTGAAACGATTGGCTGTTACTATGCTGCCTGGGGTAATCGGCACTTTGTCGGAAACCATCCAGCGCACTTCATCAGCGCCGGAAGGCAGTTCCCAATGAATACGGATATCTGTTCCCAAACATTTGTAATTCCACTGGTCAAGTTCCAGTCTCGGCGGGGGAAGTTGAGGCGTACCGGAACCATGGGCGGTTAATTCGTGTCCGCTGCCATACAATACCAGCAGATATCCGTACTGCCGGCCATTGGTCAATCCGGTATCATGAAAACTGTTACTGCCTCCATCGACCGGCAGGCGTGTGCCATCATTGATGGATTCAGGTTCTCCCCCTTCTTTTCGGATGAGAGCGGCAGACCATCCTTCCGGTAATGCGCACCATGTGAGCCGGGCGCTGCCATCCCCCATGGAAACATGGAAATCCGCCTCCGGCAGCACCATGCCCTTGCCGCCCGCAAGGCTCTTTAGAATGCGCTTGTTCACTACGGCAAAAACGGCATAGCCATATTCCACGCCAGGTTTTGCCAGCTTGTCCGTACAAGGGGAGGACACACTGCCGCCAAGCTCTTCTCCATCATCCGGACTAACGGGAATCCCATTGCGTTTGCGACGCAGCATGTAATTGATCGGAGTACCGTTGGCATCCGGCAGGCGGTCAAGTTCATTTCCTTGATGGCGAGCCTTGATCCAGACGATTTCCAGCTCTTTTCCTGATGACCGCACACTCTTGATGACCGGAGGTTCCAGCGTATCCAGCAATTTGGCTGTTCTGGCTTTTCCCAGTTCATCCAGAAGCGCACGAGCCGGCACATAATCCGGGAAGGAACGCAGAATTCCTTGTATTTCTTTCTGAGCCGTATCCAGTTCTTCACTGCTTCCCTTGAGACTATTTCCGCATTTTTCCAGACTTTCATACACTTTCCGGGCAGCATCAAAGCGAGTACCGCAATGACATTTCGGGCTTGAGGCCTGAATGAACTTTCCGCATTTCGGGCACATGATACGGAATAATTCACCGCATTGAGAACATCGGCTGCTGTTGGCTTCATTTCTGGACTTACACTTCGGGCACTCCGTAAATTGTTCCTGCCACGGAAAAGGAACCTTGTCCTTGCCCTGACAACACCGGCGGTATACCAGCCACTGCGCGTCTGCGGCATCCAGCCCCTCGGCGCATAGGGTATCGTATAACCTGGTGTAGTATATGGGCGATATGGTACCGGGTGAACCCTCCACATAGTTTGGAAAGGCAGCAAACACACGTTCGCAAATTTCCTGCCCCCGCCATGCGTAATCGTAACGTTTCTTTGATTCTTCGTTCTTGAAATATTTGGCGCCAATAGTCGTAACCTCTACCTTAATGGTATTGACCGGATTATTGGCGGATCCTCCCTTGTTGGGTTCACTGCTCTTATCCGAATTGATTTTGAGCAGTTGCTCGGGCGAAAGAGAATTCTTGCAATTCAGATACTCATAAATACTAGCTTTTCCCGCAGCTTCCAGGCAACATTTCAATTTCTGAATATCACGAGACGCAGAAATCAGATGTACGGGATGACTGTTTGCCGGTTTGGGAGGGACACTGAGAGCTTTACATGATTTGTCAACCGCCTGACTGCTGATGACAATGCCCAGTTCATCGGCAAGAGAGGAAACCGAATCTATTTCCAGCTGTACATTATTGCAGATGTTCCGGAAGATTGCCCTGGAAATCTGACCGTCGACAGCGGCGTTTTGCAGGAAATTTTTGACCCGTTTTTGTTCATTCTTCAGGGCTTCTTCTGCCTGTTTTTGAAGAGATTGAGGATTTGAAAGAACCTTTTCCATCTCGGGAACGGCTTCCATCCATGTCTTCCGCAAAACATCATCCTGAGGGGCGCTGCTCCACTCGGCAGTGCATTGCTTGAGCCTGGTCAATGCGTTGTCAACATTGGTCTCCAGAGGATCAAGGGATAAATTCAGGATTTCAAAATAATTTCTTTTTTTCATATCCGTTTCAGCAGGAAATAAAGTGAGTGGAAAACTCTCAAAAGAGAAGTTATTCGATGGTAACTCGCTCCAACTCTTTCCGCATGGCGTTCAGTTGTTCCGCCGGAATTGTACAAGCCGTCTGAACTTCTCCTTTGATTTCCTGACCGGAGGCAGGATCCCGTGAGAAGATGGTGAGTAGCCCGCTTTCATCCAGCTTGAAAACGGTTTCTATGGGAGACTCAGCCGGGAGTCCCGGTTGAATAGGCAGATTTCCTTCCCAGATGAGACGAGCGTCGTTGGGATCAATTCCTTCTCTATCGAGTTTTCTCTCTTCTTCGGGTGTGGCTGGATATTCAACCAGATTATCCACTACTTGTATATGTACGGTACTTTGATTGTCTTCAATAGTATAACTGGGCATGTTTGCTTCGACAGGCAGGTTGGTATTCCGGTAAATGAGGTTATAAATACGCGACACCTTATCGGAGTAACGGAGTAAAATTTGACCGAAGCTGCGGCTGCATACATTGGAACATGGAGTCAGTATGTTGCTGACCGCTTCCAGGGTAAATCCGCTGTCATCTGCCAACTCCTGAAGCTTCCCTTCCGTTTCCAGCGTAAATTCACCGGTATCGTCTGTTTCCAGAGTGAATCCATCTCCAATCTGTTCGCGCATCAGATGAGCCAGTGCGGAGATAGCTGCACCCTTGGCTACCGATTCGTCCGGATCATAGGAAATGGGAGTAATCCCCAATTCTCTTTCAACTGCAACGGAAACCTGAGGCATGTAGGTACTGCCTCCCACCAGAATGATTTCATCGATTCTGTTTACTCCCTTTCCCCGGGCAATATCCAGGGCGCGTTTCGTTCCACTGATTGTACTTTGAAGAAGGGATTCCGTCTCTGAATCAAATTCTTCACGTGTGATGTGGGCGTATAGTTTTTCGCCTTCGAATTTATAGGAAACCTGTGCCTCTGTACGAGATGTAAGTGTTTTCTTGGCCTTTTCAGCTAATAACTGCATATCCTGACTGGCGGCAGGGTCAGACAAGAGGTCGATTGCGCTTTCCGACGACATCTGCAAACGGTCCACCAGCATTCCTTGCATGACTTCATCCCAGTTTTTTCCACCCAAGTGATGATTGCCATCGGTACAGACTACATTCAGTCCCTTGGGGGAAACATTAATAATGGTCACGTCGAAGGTTCCTCCACCCAAATCGTAGACCAGAATATTGCGTTCTTCGGCATGGTGGTTTTGGGTGAGTCCATAGGCCATGGCGGCAGCAGTGGGCTCATTGAGTATTTCCAGAACATTGAGGCCGGCAATCTCCCCGGCCGCCTTGGTGGCTTCGCGCTCCTGATGGGAAAAGTAGGCCGGACAGGTAATAACCACATCCTGAATTTCCTGACCCAGACGCTCGGACGCATCATTCACCAGTTTACGCAGAATGCAGGCCGAGACCTGCTCCGGCCTGTAAGAACCCTTTGAACAGGAAAAGCGGTAGTTCTCCGAACCCATTTCGCGTTTAATGAAAGTACACACTTCGCCGGGACTCATGGAAGCCTCCTGCTTGGCTTCATCGCCTACGACAATTCGATCGTCATCGAACCAGACAACGGAAGGCGTCGTGCGTTCGCCTTCACTGTTCAGCAAAACCTGGGGTCGGCCATCCCTGCCCACATATGCCACACAGCTGTATGTTGTGCCCAGATCAATTCCCACGGCTATCCTGTTCATGATTTATGTTGGTTAATCGACCATCTCCAGATCGGCTACAACTTCCTCCAGCTTTTTCCGTTCTTCTTCACTGAGGACTCCTTCTACCTGGAAGGGCACAACAATTTTCTTGTCATTAGTAACATCCCGGGCAGTCAATTCGAGCCGGCCTTCAGGATCCAGCGCGAATGTTACTTCAATAGGAGCCCCTGCGGGCAAGCCGGGAGTCAATTCCATGGTTGCTTTACCAAGTTCCAGGCAACAGTCCAGATCCGCCTGTTTTCCCACAATGTTATTGGAATAGACGATGAGAGGCAGAGTGGCTGCATTAGCGGCAGAAACAGGGAAAGTTTGAGTATTGTTACAAGGAACCTCATTCTGTTTTTCGATCAGGTTGTAACAGACAAATTTACCTTCCTTGTTCTTCACCCGAATACCGATACTTTTGGAAGCCACCGTAATCATCTCGGTGTTAACCGCAGTTTCAATCGTTTCAGGTGCCAACGAAAATTCGTCTGCAACTTTCTTATTTGCCTCGTCTTCGAGTTTTCCTGTCGGGGTATCGGGATTTTTTTCCTTCAGATCTTTAAGAACCTTTTCATAAAGATCCCTGATAGCCTTATTATTCCCATAGAGGGCAGCACCCTTGGAAACAGCATGGTTGGGCTCATACAGTTTGGGCTCTACCCTCAAAGTGTCCTTGTAGCGGCTATTAACCATCTCCATCACCTGCGGCATATAGGTAGAACCGCCGACCAGCAGGAATTCATCTATTTTTTCCACACCTGTTTTTTCACGAGCCATGGCAATCATGGCATCCGTGAATTCTATCGTACGGTTAAGCAGAGGCAGAGTCGCTTCATTGAATTCCTCCCGACTCACACTCACCTTGCTCTTGCTGCCGTCGCAGCAGGTAATGCGGGCAGTAGCTGTTTCTTTCTGGCTGAGACTCATTTTTGTCTTTTCCACTGTCGTGATCAAGGCAGCCCTGGTCTCCGGGTCGGCCATCAGGTCGCCTGCCTCGGGGTTTTCTATGAGAAGCTTTTCAAGCAACAGGTCACGCAGAGCGGCATCCCAGTCAGCCCCCCCCAGCTTGTGATCTCCATCGGAGCAAATGACCTTTACTCCCTTGGGAGAAATCTCCACGACGGTCACGTCGAACGTACCGCCGCCCAAGTCATAGACAATGATCTGCCTTGTCTCCTGTGTTTCTCCCTGATCGTTTCCGGTTATCCCCATTCCGTAGGAAATAGCTGCGGCAATGGGCTCGTCCACAACGGCCAGTACATTGAGTTTTGCCAGTTCGCCGGCTGCTTTCGTGGCCATGCGTTCGGCTTCATTGAAATAGGCAGGGCACGTGATGACGACATCCTTTACTTCGTGGCCGCTCATTTCAGCGCCTTTCACCATGTATTTAAGAATGAGGGAAGAAATGGATTCGGGAGAATGTTCCTTATCCAGGAAAGTTTTACGCCAGGTTGTTCCCATTTCACGCTTGATCAGGTGGACAAAGTTATCCGGATCGGTATAGGCGGATTCCTTGGCGCCTTCCCCGACGACAATACCGCCATCTTCAAAGAAGACGGCGGAAGCTGTAATGGAACCACCGTCCGGGTTATTGATAATTTCAACATTGCCGCTGTCGCCCACATGGGAAATGGCGGAATACGTGGTACCCAGATCGATACCGTATACTTTGATTTTAGTGTTTTCGCTCATAATGAAAATATGTGTGATGTCATGGAATGGATGGCAGAGGAAAAAGTGATTAGTCCGTTGCCAGTACGTAGACGGCTACTTTTTCGGGGCGGATGACTTTTCCGTCTTTTTCGAATCCCCAGCGCAAAGATGCCTGAATGGTTTTGGCCAGGGAAGGATCGTCGGTCGCAACGGTTTTGAGTACGCTGTGGCGTTTGTGATTGAAAGCGGCCCCTGTTTTGGTGCGATAGGAATTAATGTCGTTGTTTTCGAGCAGGTCGCGCAGGTCTTCGGCATGGGCCAGGACCAGTTTCCTGAGTTTGGCATAGTTTTCGGGAGTGGCTTCCAGAGCGCTGTAATGTTCGGCGCTTCGTTCCGCGCCGTCGATCTCAGCAATAAGATCCATCACGATAGCCTTGTTGAGTTTTTCATGTATTTCACGGCGGTAGGCATCGAGTTCCTGATATTGCCTGTCAATGATTTCCTTTTTGGAGGCATCATAGCGCATTTTGCTGTTGAACTCTTCCTGAAGGCTGGATATTTGCGATTGCAGGGTGGTCAGGATATTCAGTATGGGAGTCTGGTCAGCTGTCGCCTGGTGAGGGGTTGGCTCTTCAATGACGGACTGAGGAGAAGAATCCGGGGCAGCTTCCGGAGAGGATTCCAATTCAGGGCTTGTCTCCGAATGAGTATCTGACGCAATTTCCTCCGGCACGGCTGCAGGAACAGACTCTGGTGAGGATTCCGCTTCAGCATCTGATCCGGTTTTGCTCTCCGGTGTGAATTCCTGCCGCAGCTCGACTTCGGAGACGGGGCCTTCTTCCGGCTCCATTTCCTGTGGAGATTCCGGTTGATCCTCCTGCTCCGAAGCGGTTTCCGGAACGGAAGAACCTTCCATACCGGAATTTTCTATTATGATATTTTCTTCAGCTGATTCAAATATGCATTCGCTGATGCAGTCTTCTGGATTATTCTGGTTAGTCATGATGGTGGTGTATGAATTGATGGAGAGGGAAAGATAAGTGCGGGATCAGGCGGGAATATTTTGTAACAGCCATTTGGCGAGAGCGTAAACGCCGGGACATTCGTTCAATTCCTGGTCGCTGGAGGAGATGGAAAAAAATGCCGTATTTCGGAAAAGATCGGCTTTTCCGAGAACATCAGCCCATTGAAGGTCATGAAGGAAATGACGGCAGGCGGCTTGATCCGCACCGGCATCAATCTCACATGCTCCATCAAAGGGAAGAATCTTGCCATTCGACCGGATGACCACGGCGCATTTAAGCTTTTGCAATCTTGCTTTGTAGGCCGTGCTCATCAGTTCATGCCACTTGTCGAAGGCTTGTGCAAATGAGGCGCTGCCAGCCGTTTCTTCCACTACAAAAACGGCGCCTTGCAAAAGAGAGTAGAAGGGCATGGCATCCAACGAATTAATAGAGGCCGCATCGCTTCCTTCGAAATCGCAAATTTGCAGGCAAAGCGCAGGTTGTTTGTCGTTTCTCTTGCGGCTGAGCAACAATTCGATGTAGTTGTATCTGGGTTGAGTGCGGGTGGAATTGATGCGAGGAGTATCGTACGCGTACCACCGGGGTACGGATACGTTTCCCAAGGCTGAAACAAGGGCTCGCAAAAGAGAAGTCCTTGTTGTATCCGAACCGGCTACACAGGTGACAGGCAGCATGCGGACCCCATTTTCATTCGTTTCTTCGCTGGAAAAACGGGAAGTTTGCAGTTTAAAGAAAGATAGAGGAAGAATGAAGAGTGCGGACAGGAGAGCATATGCAGCCAGAACAGCCAGAGAAACGATCGGGCGCATGATGTAGACTTCCACCATGGATACCAGCCTGACCAACAGGTTTCCCTGACCAGATAGCTCCCGGTAAACCTTGACAGGGGCAACGATGCTGGCTTTACCGGCTCCCAGAAGTGTTTGCGACCAGATTTGCAGAGCAGTGTTCAGTCCCTTGCTTCCGGCATATTTGCGGCGTGTAATACGGTTGATCGAGAGAATATTGGACAGAACCATTCCCAGTACCCACAGACTGTATCCTGCGTAGAAACCGTACTCGATCGAGATATCTGCCACTCTGCGCGTTTCCTCCTCCAGATAACCGGAGATGATAAAACTATACAGCAACGAACTACCGATAAGAAGAACAAAGGCGAGACGCCCAAAGTTGATGTTGGACGGTTTATTCATGTACCGTTATCACGTAGGAGACAAACGTAATGAGGAAGCTGGCTACATATTTCCCAGTTCTGCCTCAATATCTTTGATTGCCGCGTTGATCGATTCCTTATCCTGCAGTGAGGAAGAGGCTTCCTTGCGGGCTTGCAACTCGTTACGTTTTTTCAGAAGATCGTCTCGAGTATTAGCGTAACTACTTGTCGTCTTTTTTATCTTATTGTATGTCGCTTGTTTGATCGACTGTTCCGACAGTAGACTTTGACGGCGCTCCATGGCCTTATCGGGAGACCAGAAAATACCTCCTTGGGTCGGATCTCCGGTAGTGCTGCAGGAGGAGAGCAAGGAACAAGCGACAACAAAAACGCTTGTTAGACAGAGGTGATTGTTCGTATTCATAAGAAAGGCAGGTTCATTAGATGGGAATTTTTTCGAAAATATAAGATTCGTGTCTTACCGGGCCTGGTGGAGCCAAGCCCGGTAAATGATTTTTGACTTTTATGCAGAAAGGGTAGAAAGAGCTTTCTTGTGTTTTGCCAGAGAATTGATTTCATGACTGAGCGTGCTGATCTTGCCTCGCAGAGCGATTTTTTGATTGCCGGAAGCATTATCGGCTGCTTTTCGCGCCAGGGTTACTTCTTCATTGAGAATAGAAATGCGCTTATCTACTTCCCTCGTCATTTTTTGTGATTTTGTTTTGACGTCGGAAGAGGCGAGATTCCTTTTTTCTTTTTTCAGATTGGCAATAGACTGAGCCAATTCCGCGTTTCTGGATTTCGTCTGTGCAATGAGCTTGTCCATAACCTGATTGCTGTGTCTGATCTGTTCTTCTACACTGGCGTATTCTTTTTTCTGCTGGACAACGTAATCCCCCCAGAACCAGCCGGCGATTGCGCCAATGCTCCCCCCAATGGCAGCTCCGATAACAGTAGATTTAGTATCACCTCCTATAGCCTGACCTGCCAGGGCTCCCACACCAGCTCCGCCAGCTGCTCCTATTCCCGTAGCCTGAGCATACGTCTTTGTTGTATCTGACATGTTGGCACAGGAACCCAGACCGAAGGTTAGTACGCCGGCTTCCATGAGTAATACGAATGCTTTCTTGAAGTAATGTTTGTTGTTCATGTTTATTGGTTGTTGCTGATAGTTTTCTGTCGGGAGTATTCAATGGGGGTGAAACCTTTGCTTAGTTCGACAGGAGTATCCTGAATGTCATCAGACAATCCTGTGATTTGACCCTCCGCATCCAGCATGACAACGGTCTTGCCATGCACATCCAGCCGCGCTCCGTCTGCATCCAGAAAGATTCGTCTGGTATTTATTTCCAACATTCGGTCTTTTCTTCCTACGGAGGTTAGCCTGACAACGCGTACGGGAAATCTGGCAAGGAACCCATTCATACTTTCCAGAATATCGTCACGGGATGTTTTGATATCCAATGACATATTAAGGATTTCTTCTGAAAACATGGTAGAAATGGATTCTCCCTCAGGATACCTGCCGACCAGAAGGTGCAGCATATGATAGGCCTTCTTTTCCAGTAATTCGGGGGTTAGTGCTTTCGGTTCTGCTTTCGGTTCTGCTTTCGGTTCTGCTTTCGGTTCTGCTTTCGGTTCTACTTTCGGTTCTACTTTCGGTTCTACTTTCGGTTTCGGTTCAGAGGAAAGTGGAGTTGCCGGGTCAAGAATTATGGGAATGAACTCTTCTGGTTCCTCGATCTGCCTGTCCAGTCGATCTGCAATATTGTAGTGGTTAAAACAGAAGACAGCAGCCATGCCGGCCAGAATGAAGAACGGCAGCAGAGGACCGGTTCGTGAGAGATAACGAGCTGTAGAATGGGGCAAGCCGCAATGGCTGCACACATCGCCTCCATGCGTTTGATTACAAATACATTTAACCAGTTGACCCGATCCCATAAATTTTCTTGTCGGAGAATACGATACAGCATTCATAATGCTGATTCCGTGTTTATTCTTTGATAACCAAACATTAACAGAATAATTCATAACAATTTCATCCATAATTCACGGAAGAATCAGAGAAAAAAATCCCCTTAAATCCTTCCCAATTATTTCAAAAATATCATTTTGATTTTTTTTTTTTGACATCAGCATTATGAATGAAGAACTCACTGAAAATCTCATTGCAAAAGAATTACTGAAGAAGGTCGACCTTACACAGTGCGATTTGGCTCGTCTTGTACTAGAAGCTATTGAAAATCTGGGGAATTTGGCTCGGGGGCTCAACCGGGTAGAACTGATTGTTCTTCTGCGCAACACGTTGCAAAAAGGAGTGTCCGTTGTAAAATCTGCCACTCATACAGTCACTTTGGAAGTAGCAGCCTGGGCAAGTGTCGATGCCCGGAAGGATTTGAGGCCGTCATCGAAAAGAGACTTGCGCCATTTCGTTCGTCGGATTCTACGTGTCGAGGGTGTTGCCCAATTGCCTTTGCGTTCCATGACTCCTATTCAATGCAAGAAAATTTTAGAGACGGCATTCGGTTCAAGTCCAAGCAGTTATACGAAGGGTCGCGTCATTCTTCACAGCATATTTACTTACGGCATTCGCCAGGAATGGTGTGATGTAAACCCGGTAATCCGCATTGAAGTGCCCAAGATAAAAGAAAGGTACATTGAGCCGCTTTCCCTGAAGGATGTGGAAAAACTGAAGGAAGCAACTACACGCCCCGAATTCAGGAATATGCGTTTTTCCTTGAATTTGATGCTTTACGCCGGAATCAGGCCGACTGAGGTAAGCCGTTTGCAGAAAACTGACTTCCAATGGGATGAGCGTCTGGTAATCGTGCGGTCTACCGTCAGTAAGACTGGCGGCGGCAGAGCCGTACCTCTAAGAGGGATTCACAATATCAGGAAGAAAGACCGCTATATTCCTCGAAATTGGAAACGCAAATGGAAAGCTTTGCGCAGAGCTGCCGGTTTCCAGAGTAACTGGGTGCCTGATATTTGTCGCCACACGTTTGCAAGTTATCACGCTGCTTATTTCCGAAACCTGTCGGAGTTACAGATGGAAATGGGACACCGTGATACCTCATTACTGAGAAGCCGCTATATGGCTCCTGTTCTGCGAAAAGATGCTGCTGCGTTCTGGCGAGAAGCTAAATAGTAAGGCAAGGGACTCGGCATGCGAAACCAGAACGCAAGTGCTTTTCCTGGTGCTTTACCTGATGGTGAAGAGCATATAGTGGAGTCATGAGAATATGACGGCAGATAATGAAGCCGTTACATATAGATGATGCGAAGATGAAAAATATTTCAATTATGATTGATAAAATCGCCGTTGATACAGAAATCATTAATCATAACTGAAACGATTATCCGGGATGCGCCCCTAGAATTTTTCTCTGAGGTACGATAGTCTCAAGACTTTCATCATTGTCTCCCACCTTTTTCCCGATTCCTATTCCGAATAACCCCTTATGAGAAGATCGAAAATTCAGAAACTTAAAGTTCAGGCAAGTTACCCAATGCATTTCGAACGTTATCCCTACCCAGTTTGACATATCGGCTATGGACTTCGGCAGAGTCATGGCCGACGATGTCCTGTACCATGGCCGGGGGGACGTTTGCGGCGTGAAGCATGGTGGCAGCGGTCGCCCGCAGGGAGTGAAAGGACAAAACCGATGCTTCTCTGCGCCCGGATTTGTAGTTTGGGTCTGATGCCTTACGGGACGCCTGAGGGTGGGTATCCCTTAAGCCTGCCCGGTACAGGATTTTGCCGAACTCGCTCGATAAGCGGGGCGAGCCCTGGGCTTCAAAAGAAGCGGCGGCACGGGGATGTACAAAGGTATTTGATGATTCAGGAGGCGTCAGACTGTTGATGTGCTTCAGCAGAGAGGGAATGATGGGGATGACAATCTGGCGACCTGTCTTTTTGGTCTGGAAGTGGATCACCTGCTCCTGAAGGTCGATATTAGCCCATTTCAGAAGGGCAATGTCGCCGAGACGCTGACCGCCCGTATACAAGGCAAAGCGGATCATGCTTTTCCACTCGGGGTCTGCCAGATCCACGATTCTCTGTAATTCCTCCGCAGAAAAGGCCTGTCTGCCGCTTTCCTGCCTGCGGCGTTTGACGATGTTGACGTCATCCGTCGGGTCAATGCTGATGTAGGCTTTCTTTTTGGCGTCTGCAAAAATCCGCCGAAGCAGTTTCAAGTGTTTGTTGACCGTCGCCCCGGAACGCTGTTTTTCTGTAGTATTACGAAAGTCGACAATGTCTTTTTGCGTGACAAGGTTGATCTCCTGATCAGACCGTTCCCCGAACCATGACAGGAACGCCTTAATACTTCCCCTGTAAGCAAGAAGCGAATTGCGGCTGATTCCCCCGGACTGGTTATTGATCCATTCTTCGAAGACTTCCCGAACGCTTTTCACCACGACGTTATTCCCCGTGATCCGGGTATGAAGATCGTTCAGCACCTTTCTAACCTGAATCTCCGTACGGACCTTTTTTGTCTCTTCCTCGAACTCGTCAGCTATATCCTGGGCTTTCCGACGATTGCCGCCTTTGGCCTCTACCTTGGTTGACCGGGTAATTTTCTTCCCGGATACGGGGTCGTTCCACTGAGCGAACCAGTATTTAGAGCCTGATCTTCTACGCAAATACGCCATAAACTACTAGCACCTATACTAGCACCTTTCGTGCTTGTACAGGAGAATTCGCGCCTGTTCACATTTTTCATAATATATTGATTTATGAATAAAGTTAAACATACACGAACACTCGCAAACACCCATGGTTGGATTCACTGGTTCGAAACCAGTACCGCGTACCATTTTCATAAACGCCTCGGAATCAAGAATTTCGAGGCGTTTTTCTTTTTCAAAATTGCTCAACCAGCACCCATATCAGTACCTTGTTTTTTCTGATTCACACCTGTTTGAAGTTGTTCAAGGTGATTCTGAAAGTCAGCTGGAGTTTCAATTTCATGATCAGATCCGTTGCCTGATCCCCCCCCTTGTACGAAAATAAGTGGCACGAATTCAGCCATTCGAGAGTTAAGAAGAAGCCGGCCTCACGGTATCCCTTTACCTTTTACACATCCGGAATACTCCCTCCTGTACTGGTCCCTGAAACATTAGATGCCGGGCCGGAGAATGAAAACGTTCGGAAGTGATACCTTCGCAGACTAATCCTGCCAAAGCAACGATGCATGACTAGCGTGGCTCGTCTATCGGTAGGAGGAGAATTCGAGTAATTTGTGCTCGTGTCTTAAAGATAATCAACAAAGAAATCTATTGATAAACAATTTTTTACAATCATCCTCCAAGGTTAGCGCAACGGTTTTGAAATTCGATAAAGATTTAAATTTATTTTGGAAAATATCTAAATCATTAATAGTGATGTTATTGAATATGTATTCACATAGTTTCTCCCTTTCGTTCCTGCTTCTTCTTCACTCTTCTCATCTTTTCTAAAACGTTTTCATATCAAAAATTTTCGTTGACTTCGGATTTCAAATTCGTATTATTATACATAAATACATAAAAATTAACACTATAATAAAAAATGCGTCTACACCTGCCTATTGCTCTGCTGGCGGCTGTTCTGGCTTGTTACACCAGTGTTTCCTTGGCCGTCCCAACTTCTGAATCTCCCGCATGGGGAGCGGACTCCACCCTCAATAATAATGAGTCCGCCAATGAATATTCAGTCACTGGGGAGCAATCCTTCAACCTTGATGTAACTTCAGGAAATAACAATTACTCCACAGGGCTTTATTTAGGAGCAGGCTCCTCGTTTACCATTAATCAGAATTCAAACGGCGCCTGTACCATCAATTTGAACGGTTCATTTGCCGGAGAAGGAGATTTGATGCTGGTAGCGGCTAACAAGAATGCCGGCTATGCCTCCAAATTTGTGCTTGGTTCCCAGGAAAGCAATTTTAGCGGGAACATTATCCTTTCCCAGAAGAAGACGCAGTCCGGAGGGGCCATTCTCCAGATTACGGGAACGGCGCTCGCCAACGCAACAGTGGATTTGTCGGGCTCAACCAATCAAGGTTCCAACAACCTGACGCTGCAAATTTCCAATGCCGCTTCTCTGGCCGGTTTGAATGATGCCGACGAATTCAGCGGAACGCATAAGGGACGCGTCCAGTCGGCCAATTCCGCCAGAGCGGATCTTACCCTGACGGGCAACGGAGATTACACGTACGGGGGAAGCATCGGGGAAACCACGCAGTACGCCGGGGTGAACGGCAAGACTACTCCCACAGGAGGAATAAATCTAATCATGGCCGGAACGGGTACGCAGAACCTGACGGGAGCCGTCATCAACGCGAATATCACGGCCCAAGGAGGCATCCTGAATATCAATAATTCTTCCCTGGCTTATTCCGGAATAATCACCATGGCAGGAGGAACGCTGAATTTCAACTCCGCCACTCTGGGAACAAATGCAGTACTGAATATGAACGGCACCGGCACATTGCAGAATGTGACTGTTGATGGAGCCAAGTTAACCTATACGGAATCCGGCTCTTCCTTTACCATGGAAGGTGTATCCTTCACTTCAGGTACTATTGACATCGGCGGCGCACTTGACAGCCTGGTGGCGGACGGTCAGAAATACACGTTCGATTTAGGGAGCATCCTTAATACGAACTTTTCCGTCACGGGGCTGAATTCGGACCAATACAACATAAACGGCTCCACGCTTACAATCAATGAAGGCGCGATAGCCAGCGTGACCTGGGTTTCGGCGGGAGCGGACGGAACGTTGGAAAAAACCATCAAAAATGCCTTTACCCTGTCGCTTGACGGAACCGCGACCAATGTCAGCCTGGGATATTTGAACGGAACCCTGACGACCAGCGGGGACAAAGTTTATCAAATCATCAACTCCAGCGAAACCAAAATCAACCTGGCCGGGGTATACAATAGTGGGGCGACCTTGTCGTCCGGCAACCTCAACTACCAGGGGGACATCTGGATGGATATTAACGGAGGGGCGTTTGGCATCATCTCCGGGGGGGTAGACAACGTATGGAGCAACAACCTCCAGACCAGCACACTGACGGGAGACACCCATGTGCAGCTCTCGGGAAACGCCACGGCGGAACACGTCATCGGCGGAAACAAGCAGGGAGCGAGCACAACTCTGACGGGCAGCACAAACGTTACCGTCAAGGATAACGCCATCGTGGCCGGAGCCATCATCGGAGGAAGCACTTCCTCCCATAATGCCGTCACCATCATCACAGGAAACACAAACGTCCTGGTCACCAATATCCAGTATAGCAACAACGCGACCGTCAACCTGGGAGACTTCAGCAACGCAACAAACCAGAACTTCATCACGGGCGGCAGCGCATGGACGGCCAACCAGGTTTCAGGGACGACAATCCAAGGCAGCACCTCGGTAACTGTTGATTTAAGCAATGCGGAACTCTCCGGCACAGACGGGCAAAACAACTTCGTCAAAAACATCTATGGGGGCAGTTACGCAAACACGAAATCCGAAAGCAACGGAGGCATACAAAAAGTGGAAGGAAACTCAAGCGTCTCCATCACCGGAAAAGAAGGAATCATCTTCACGGGAGACATCATGGGCGGCTCTTTCTGGAACTGGGGGGACGGCACCACGCTGACCACCAACGGAAATACCAGCGTCGCCATTGACGGGGGATCCGTCTTCACGGGCCGGATCGTGGGGGGGTCCTGGAGAGGAAGCGCATGGACGGCGGAAGACGCCGCGGCCCTGCCCGTCAGCATTGGCGGCAGCGTCACCGTCACCCTTGGGGCGGGGACCTACCTGGGCGACATCTACGGGGCAGGCAACTGCGGCACGGTAGGAGGCGACGTACTCGTCTCTCTGACGGAAGGAAGCGTCTTTGGAGCGGAAGGGGAAGAAGGCGGCATCATCATCATTGGAGGAAGCGCCGGAGCGACGGTAGGGGGAGACAGGACGCTTGAATTCAAGGGAAGCTTTGGAGCCACGGACTTCCAACACACAACCTTCACCCAATTTGACAAAATCAACGTTACCGGAGAAGGAACCTCCGCCACCGTTTATGCACTGACTGACAGCCCGTCCCTGACCAAAACCGGAGCGGGAGACCTGAAACTCGGGGCAGACGCGGCAGGAGCAGAAACCATCCTCGGCGGAATCACGGAAGGAATTTCCATCATGGAAGGCAACCTGAACCTCTCCGGAGCCAACGGCAGCCATATGAAGGGGAAGTTGAATATCGCCGCCGGCTCCCGTCTGACCGGAGTCACCGGATCCGTAACTGTAGGAGAAGGAGGCCTGGACGGGCTTACCATTGCCCTTGGGACGGAAAACATCGGCCAGGATACGCAGGCATCCGACGCTGTCATCAGCAACGGCAGCGGAACGGGAAGCGCCCCGAACCTGGCCATTGCGGGAGAAGGGCTGACGCTGGACCTGAGCAACGACGCCGTTGTCAACCTTCTGCTGGACCACAAAACCGACGACACCTCCAGCTACCTGACCCTGACCAGCGGAACGCTGACCGTCGGTAACCTGGGCGACATTGCCTTCACTACCGACCTTCTGACCAACTACGGCATCCGGGTCACAGGAACGGACGGTGGCCGCCTGGTGCTCAGCGGAGCGGCCACCGGCCTCTACCGCGTGCAGGCGGAAGGAGGAAACGCTCATGAAGTCAACTCCTATCAAACGCTCTCCGGCTACGCCGGCGTTGTCATCGGCAGTGGCCAGACCTTGACGGTCAACCTGGCTGGAACTCCTGGAGAAGACGACGGCGAAGGAGCTAAAATCAACAACCTGATAGGAGCCTCCGGCAGCAGCCTGGTCGTCAACAACACCGGAGATGGCACGGCCGTCGTCATTCTCAACAACAAAGAAATGACGACGGGAGAAGACGACATTGACCCGGCCGGCCAGGATACCGTCATGGGAGGCAGCATCACGGGAGGCAGCAACGTTGCCTTCATCAAGGAAGGAACCGGGACACTGACGGTTGGAGGAACGATGAACATGGAAACCCTTACTCTGCGTGAAGGCGGCATCGTACTCAACGGCGCGGAAAACTCCCTGGGCACCCTCACGCTGGAAGGAGGCGGCCTGACCATTAACGGCAACGCCGGAATCGGAATCCTTACCGCCACGGAAGCCGGAGGCACCCTGACTATTAAGGGCGCTCTCGACCTGACCGGAACAAGCAGCATGGATTACGGCACCATCACCGGAACCGGCTCCCTCCGCATTCAGGAAGGGGCGGAACTGTCCCTGAGCGGAGAAGCCCGGCTGGACGGAACCGCAGTCACCGCCAACGGCACGCTGAACCTCTCCGGAAAGGAAGCCGGCACCATCAGCAGCCTCTCCGGAACCGGCGCCCTGTCCATGAACGGAGGCAGTCTCTCCATCTCCTCGGCGACATCTTCCGCCGGAACCTTCGCCGGCACTCTAGAAGGCGACGGCACCCTGAACATCTCCGGGAAAACCACCCAATGCCTGCAAACCGGCAATGCGGACTACAACCTCGCCGTCCGTGACGGAGGCATTCTGGTCCTGAAAGGCACCGTGGACACCTCCACGCTGAACTACAACAGTATCACCGCCGGAAACAACGGCACCCTGCGCCTGGAAGCCACCGGAGACGCCCAGGGAAGCGCCAACACCACGCTCAACGTGGAAAGCATCACCTTCCAGAACGGTTCCACCACGGAATTGATCTACAATTTCAATCAGGATGGCCCCTTTGACGCTCCCATGCTGACGGCGGGCACCATCACCATACAGGACGGAGCCGACTTCCTCCTCTCCAACATGGAAGGCAATGCCACCATGAACGCAGGAAACGACCTCCATGACGTCATCCTGATGAGCGCCACCGACAGCATCAGCGGCCTGGAAGAAGGGCAAAGCCTCGCCGCCCAGATATCCGGCCTCTTCGCCGTCTATTATCAGGACGCCACCCTGAGCCGCGACGGAAACGACATCCTGCTCAATGCCACACTCCGGCAGGAAAACCTCTTCTCCCCTGCGGCCGGTACGTGGAATTCCGCCGCCGGAGCCAGTCTGCTCTGGGAAGCCCGCAAAAACCTGGACTCCGACTCTCAACTGGCCCAATTCATGAATGGCGTCAGTACCATGATCAGCAACGGCAACCTGTCCGGGGCCGCTCGTTCCATGGCTGCGTCGGCGGGTTCCACGGTCAACGCCCTGGGTACGGCCCAGCGCGACGCGCTGAGAGAACAAATGGGATGGATACGCAACCGCACCAACCAGATGGGCGTCAACCCCGCCTACATCAACGAAGACCTCC